>OGYA01000001.1_pt1 | contig 279090 bp, 256 predicted proteins | sample 1576401 | NCBI WGS metagenome assembly OGYA01 (sample SAMEA3541485, study PRJEB24748) | human gut metagenome | biome: human gut; feature: human-associated habitat; material: faeces | place: China | collected 2012 | reverse complement strand
GCAGGGGATTATTCTTCGCCTTTGGCTTCTTTGAGCAGCAAATAGGTCCATGATCACTCTCCCTGTAATAAAAAAGAACCGGTAGGTACGGTTCTTTTTTGTATTTTTATGATTTAGCTGTTTCCCATTCTTTCATATTTAACTTCGTTGTTGCATGACCATTATTATGCCAAGGTCCTCTCCAAACCTTTACAGCCTCTCCTACATCTTCTTTTCTATTCCTATTATAATCAACAAATCCATCATAAAAATCATCGTCAGTACTTGCCTCATGTTTTGCTTGACATGGATGATAACTTCCTAATTTCGTAGCTCCATAATCTCTTCCATACCTATAATAGTATAAAGTACCTCCTCTCGCATCACATTCAAACTTATATACCTTATTATTATCTCCACAAGCCGCCACATACTCATTCGGTGTAAATTCTTCTATATAAGCACTTGGTCTTTCATATCTTTTTTTCATAATCTTTTCCCCTTTCCTTCTATACAAATTCCATCTTCATCTTATATTGCATCATCATTCTGCAACATCTTTTCTCATGACTACATTATACTAGAATCTGCCATTTAACGCAATAAACCATCTGTAAAAGGCATCTTTTTTTCGTAATCTGCTATTTCAACAAACCATCATCTTCTAATTCAATATTTAACTTTATTATAGTCTAACATCCTAGATTTTGCAATCATTTGTAAAAAAATACTTATTTTTTTCATAATCTACCAATAAATAATCTTAAGTTCACATCTAATCTCTTCGCATATCATAATATTTACCTATCAATCATTGAATTTTTCATAAAATACTTGCTTCAAGCAGTTTTTCCTTATATAATGATGTTGTATATTTTAAGGGGAATTATACATACTATGAATAAATTAATACATTAGGGGGAATTTTATGAAACAAAAATACGAACGTCCTATGGCTTTTGAAGAAACATTTATGACCAATGAGTATGTAGCCGCTTGCTGGGGTGTTGCCTGCTCAATAGATTCTGCCAATAAAGTGGATAAAGGTCATTATGGAGTAGATCATGTTGCTAAACATTGCGGACTTGATACAAATCAGCATATTTACACAAATTCAAAAGGTGTTGCAGTTTCTATGATCGAAGAAGGAACTGATGGTTTAGGAAATTTAACTTGTAATTTATACACTGATTCCAGTTATCGATATTCAAAATCCTACTCTTCTGTTAAACAAGGAGACTACATTTATTGGACAACTAAGAGTGGTAATCGAACTTGGCATCATCAAGGATTTGTAAAATCTACATACAAAAACAGACCAAATCATTCTTAATTTTATACTGATAATAACAAAAGAGTTAGGTTTTTATTCAATGTCATTAAGTTAAGATGACATTGGTTCGTCCCTAACTCTTTTTCATTATCTTTAAAATTTTATTTCTCACTTTACCATTCATATAATATTCGTTTAATTTGTTCTTAAGATATTGAAATTTTGTTTTGGATGTTTCCTCTACTACTTTTCCAATGATTTAGAACTTATCAGACGAATTCTGTGTTAACACTCAATAATTATCTGTTAAGAAATAATCTGCTATCGCTCTCGGCAGCTCATATCTTCTTTTTTGTTTCATTATTTATGTTTATCTTATTTTACATATATTGACATTTATTCTTGTTTTTGCTAGTATGATCACAATGAAGAAAACGGATCGATTACACAGCGTTCTTACAATATGTATTTACTATGGAGAAAATCCATGGGACGGTCCTCATTCCCTAATTGATATGCTAGAAATCCCAGATGCTTTTAAACCTTTAATTTCGGATTATAAATTTAACTTAATTGAACTTCGTAAAAGCGAATATTTAAAATTTCACAACGACGATGTCAACACAATATTCAATATTAGCAGATTTATTTTTGACGAAAAATATGATAAAATCACTGATATATACAAAGAAAAAAATATATCATCCGAATTAGCCATGGTAATTGGTTGCATTACTGAATCACAAAAATTAATTAACGATGCTATAAAATCTGAACAAACAGGAGGTACTGTGAATATGTGTAAAGCACTTGAAAAATTAGAAGAGAAAGGAAGAATGGAAGGTCGATTAGAAGGCAGACTAGAAGGCAGATCACAAGGTGAGTCCTGTGGTTTCATTAAATTAATTCTAAAAAAAGTTAAAAAACAAAAATCTTTTGATCAGATTGTAGAAGAATTAGATTTAGATGCTGACTTTGCAAAACCTCTTTATGATTTTGTTCTAAAACACATCGATTTATCTGAAACGGATATAATTCAAAAATACCTTGAAATGTAATACACCCTCTATATACTGATTTGAATAGACTTCAGTTTTATGAGATAAAAATAAGGGACTTTTTTACAGTCCCTTATTTTTGTCTCATAAACTAAACACTATTTTAAACGTTCCGCAATTGCCTTAATAAACTCTTCACTATTCACAGCATTCACATTCTCAAGAGTTGTAATAAGTGCCAAGTCTTTTGTCATTGTACCACTCTCGATCGTGTCTAATGTAGCTTTCTCAAGTTTATCAGCAAATGCCATTAATTCTTTATTGTCATCTAATTCTCCACGTTTTCTTAACGCTCCTGTCCATGCGAAGATTGTTGCGACAGAGTTTGTAGATGTCTCTTCACCTTTCAGATGTTTATAATAATGACGCTGTACTGTTCCATGAGCTGCTTCGTATTCATAGTATCCGTGTGGTGATACTAATACAGATGTCATCATTGCTAATGATCCGAATGCAGATGAGATCATATCACTCATAACATCTCCGTCATAGTTCTTACATGCCCAGATAAATCCACCTTCTGATTTCATAACGCGGGCTACTGCATCGTCGATCAGTGTGTAGAAATATTCGATTCCTGCTGCATCAAATTTCTCTTTGTATTCTGCATCAAAGATTTCCTGAAAGATATCTTTGAATGTGTGATCGTATTTCTTAGAGATCGTGTCTTTTGTTGCAAACCACAGATCCTGTTTTGTGTCTAATGCATATGTAAAGCAGCTTCTTGCAAAACTTGCAATAGATGCATCAATGTTATGCATTCCCTGGATCACTCCTGGTCCGTCAAAATCATGAATCGTTTCTCTGATCTCTGTTCCGTCTTCTCCTGTGAATACTAATTCTGCTTTTCCTGCTCCTGGAACTTTGATCTCCACACCTTTGTATACATCACCATAGGCATGTCTTGCGATCGTGATCGGTTTCTTCCATTTGCTGACGGTTGGTTCGATTCCTTTGACTGTGATCGGTGCACGGAATACTGTTCCGTCTAAGATCGCACGGATTGTTCCATTTGGACTCTTCCACATCTCTTTTAAATCATATTCATCCATACGCGCTGCATTTGGAGTGATCGTTGCACATTTGACTGCAACTCCATATTTCTTTGTTGCTTCTGCGGAATCAAATGTAACCTGATCCTTTGTCTCGTTTCTGTGTTCTAACCCAAGGTCATAATATTCTGTCTTTAAATCAATAAATGGTAACAACAATTCATCTTTGATCATCTTCCAAAGAATTCTTGTCATCTCATCTCCGTCCATCTCTACTAATGGAGTGGTCATCTGAATTTTGCTCATGGTCATTCCTCCTGCGTTGCTGTTTATTGTTTTATTCACTGTTTTCAGCTTATTGTGCTTTATTATACAGAAAAAACTGATATTTGTAAATAAATGTATTAAGAATAATACACATTATTTGAAAGTTGAAAAACAAAGCTATTCCGATCTCCTCGATATTTCGCAATCGAATATTCAATCGCTGTATGACTTTCATCATATCCTGTGGAATGAAAATAAAATAAAGGATCTCCATTTTTGACATCTAACAGATCCGCACATGTTTCATCTGCAAGGATCACATCCAGCTTTCTCTGTATGGATGTGATATCTCTTCCTTCCTTATGAAATGTCTGATATAAACTCTCCTTTTCAAAATCAACTTCTGACAAATGTTCAAACAGTCTGCATGGCACATACGTTGTAACCAGAACATTAGGCTGATCATCAACGTATCTCAATCTGACCAGTTTATAAACTTTTTCTGTTTCTTTGAGATTCAATTTCTGGCAGACTTCTTCTTCTGCCTTTTCTTGTTTGAATGTCAGAACTTTTGTCGATGGAGTCAGTCCTTTTTCTTTTACTTCTTTATCAAATGTCTGAATCACCTGTGCAAATTCCTGACGGATCGTTGGATCACATACGATCGTCCCTCGTTTTTTACGTTTTTCTAAATATCCCTCATCCACTAAAATCTGTACCGCCTTACGGATCGTCGGCCGGCTGACGTTGTAGATCTCAGCTAATTCGTATTCATTTGGTATGATGCTCCCTTGCTGGTAAACTCCACTTAAGATCTTATCTAATAAATCTTTTTTTATATCTAAATAAAATGCTCCCATTTTATACTCTCTTTCTTTTTTCTTTCACTTTATCGGATTTTTTATTTTATGTCAATTTATTTTCTTTTATTTCATTTACATAATATTGACATAATGATTACATAATGTTATATTTTAATTAACATGAAACAAACATATCAGCAAAAACAGGAGGTTTTTATGAAATCATATACATTAGATGATCTTGCAAGAATGATCGATCACACAAATTTACATACGGATGCTTCTCCTAAAGACATGGAGGTCTTATGTAATGAGGCGAAAGAACATCATTTTGCCATGGTAGCGATCAATCAGGTGCAGTCTGGATTATGTGCAAAGTTACTGGAAGGAACGGATATTCATACAGGAGCTGCTATCTCTTTCCCATTAGGTCAGACAACGATCGCTTCTAAAGTCTTTGATACAAAAGATGCTATTGCAAATGGTGCAAATGAGATTGATTATGTTGTAAATCAGACAGAGATCAAGGCTTCTAACTGGGATTATATCAAGGATGAGATGTCACAGATCGTTGCTGCCTGCCATGAAAAAGATGTTACTTGTAAAGTCATTTTTGAAAACTGTTATCTTAATGATGAGGAGAAGATCAAACTTTGTGAAATCGCCAAAGAGGTGAAACCTGATTTTATCAAAACATCCACTGGATTCGGTACTGGCGGTGCTACTTTTGATGATGTGAAATTAATGAAAGAGCATGTTGGAGATGCGGTAAAGGTAAAAGCTGCTGGTGGAATCCGTGATGCCAAGACATTTATGGAAATGATAGAGTGCGGTGCCCAACGTATCGGAACAAGTGCTGGTATCTCGATCATCAAGGAATTCGAAGCTATGATGAAAGAACAAGGCGTTTCCACACTTGAGATTTAGGGCAGGAGGTATTTTATGAATCAGTTTAACTGGGATCAGGCTTTTACTTTGGATTTTGATCTAAATAACGGACTTTCCAAGCACGCAGATACTACAAAGCGTTATCTTTCCCAGATGAAAAATATGTATCAGGATCAAGAAGCTATTGAAGAAATCCTTAAACATGAGGACCCTTTGATCTATGAGTTTTATGAACTTGGATGCCCAGAACGTGCCGGTGATCTTGCATTCGGTACAACGATGATCCATCCTGGAAAGATTGGAAATGAATATTATATGACGAAAGGACATTTTCATCAGATCGTAGACACTGCCGAAGTTTATTATACATTAAAAGGCGAAGGGTATATGATGCTTGAAAACCTTGACGGTGATTGGCGGGTTGAACGGATGGAGAAAGGGAAAGCACTGTATGTTCCCCGCGGATATGCTCACCGCACCATTAATACTGGAGATGAAGTTCTGACTGCTTTTTATGTATTTGATGCAAATGCAGGGCATGATTATGGAACGATTGAAACCAAAGGATACCGCCATATTGTTTGTGAGATTAATGGCGAAGTAACCATACTTGACAATCCAAGATGGTAAATTTAAAAAGAGAGAAAATCCAGACATTTAGATTTGTATCTTCTAAATATCTGGATTTTCTTTATTAAAAGGTATTAACAGCTATTTTTGCACATGCAGTAACTGATGTGCTTTATGACTTCCCGGTGATCCAAAATATTCATCATACAGATGTTTGATATCTGGATTCTCGTGTGAAAATCTCAAATGGGCTGTCTTATCTAGGAAGTACAGGTTGGATCCACGGTCAGATGCCAATTCTTTTCCTTCATGGATCGGCTGTCCACCTCCACCTACACATCCGCCTGGACAGGCCATGACTTCTACAAAATGATAGTGTACTTCTCTCTTCTGGATCGCTTCCATCAGATTCCTTGTATTCTGAAGTCCACTCACAACTGCGATATCTATCGTATTGCCAGCAATCTCAAATCGGGCTTCTGTCCATCCGTTTTTGTTCACTCCACGGATCTGTTTAAATGCATCTGCTTCTGGATTCTTTCCTGTGATCAGGTAATACGCAGAACGCAGTGCCGCTTCCATAACTCCGCCAGTTGCCCCAAAGATCACTCCTGCTCCGGTTCCCTCAGTAAATGGAGTATCAAAGGCTGCATCTTTTAATGTCTTTGGATCAATATGGTCAGCACGGATCAGACGGTCCAATTCTCTTGTTGTTAACACACAGTCAACTCCATGTCCTGCAAACTCACCATGGAATAATGGTTTCTCTCTTTCATCTTTCTTCGCAACACATGGCATAATGGATAATGCAAAAATGCGGTCTGGGTCGATGTTCATCTTCTTTGCAAATGCAGTCTTCATCACTGCCCCAAACATCTCCTGTGGAGATTTGGCAGAAGATAATCTGTTTACCATCTGTGGATACTGAGATTTGATGAAGCGTACCCATCCTGGACAACAGGATGTAAACATTGGATACATATCAAGATCTCCATTTGTGAATCTCTCCACAAATTCCGTTCCTTCTTCCATGATCGTAAGATCTGCTGAAAATGTTGTATCAAATACATAATCTACACCGATCCTTCGAAGTGCATCTACGATCTTCTCTACCGTTGCTTCTTCTCTTGATAATCCAAGACTTTCTCCCCATGCAGCACGAACTGCTGGTGCGATCTGTGCTACCACGATCGTATCTTTATCTTCTAATGCACGATATAATTTGTCTGTATCATCTCGTTCACGTAATGCTCCTGTTGGACAATGTGTGATACACTGTCCACATAATGCACAATCTGCTGTTTTGATATCTCTGTTTTCTGAAACTCCAACTGTTGTTCTTGCTCCAGTTCCAGATACATCCCAGATATGCATTCCCTGAATCTTGTCGCATACTTGTATACAACGCATACATTTGACACATTTGCTTGCATCACGTACCAGTGGATATCTTGTATCCCATTCTTCAACACAGATTTCCTTCTTGTAAGGGCTGTCTACAATGTTCAGATCATTGGCAACCGTCTGAAGTGTACAATTTCCGCTTCTTACACAAGTTGCACATTGTGCATCGTGCTGGGAAAGGATCATCTCTACCGTATGTTTTCGGTTTCTGCGTACTTTCGGACTGTTGGTATAGATCGTCATTCCTTCTTCTACCACGTTATTACAGGATGTTACCAGATGATCCTGTCCTTCAATTTCTACAACGCAGACTCTGCACGCTCCAATTTCATTGATATCTTTTAAATAACAAAGCTTTGGAATCGGTATATGAATGGAGGCTGCTGCTTCCATGATCGTTGTTCCAGAAGGTACAGCGATCGTGTGGTTATCTATTGTAATATTTACCATTTTGTATCCCTACCTCCTTTGAAAATACCATAACCGAAGTGGTCACAGCGAAGACATCTTCCTGCCTCCTGGCATGCTTCTTTCTCTGTCATACAGTTTTCGACTCCTTCAAAGTCTTTAACTCTCTCTCCAGCTTCTCTCTCTGTAAGATTAACTCTTCCACATGCTGGTTTATCTTCTAACTTAGGTTCTGGAATCTCAACATCTGCTGTGATTTCATGATGATATCCCAGATATTCATCGATATTGGCTGCGATCACTTTACCTGCTGCGATCGCTGAAATAACTGTGGATGGACCTGTCGCACAGTCTCCACCTGCAAATACTCCTGGCATCTCTTCGAATCCACCAAATTTCTCTACGTTGATCTTTCCTCTCTGTACGGGAACTCCTGCTTCTTCGAAGTGCTGATATTCGATATCCTGACCGATCGCTACGATCAGTGTCTGACATGGGATAAATACGTCATCTTCCCCTGTTGGCTTTACAGATGCTCTTCCACCTTTGATATTACTGATCATCTGTGGTGTTACCCATATACCTTTGACATTACCTTCTTCGTCTTTCTCGATTCTTGAAGGTGCCATCAATGTCTTGATCTCAACACCTTCTGCTTCTGCTCCTGAAATCTCATCTGAAAGTGCTGTCATATCGGCAACTCTTCTTCGATATACGATGCTGACTTTCTTCGCACCTAATCTTACAGATGTACGAACTGCATCCATGGAAACATTTCCACCACCGATCACGGCAACTTCTTTTCCTTCCAGGCTTTCCTGTGTTCCATGTCCGACATTTCTTAAGAACTGTACCGCTGAAATAACGCCTTTGGCATCTTCGCCTTCTAATCCTAACTTCTTATCTGTGCTTGCACCAATCGTGATCAGTACAGCATCGTATTTTTCTTTTAAATCCACAATGGAATAATCTTTGCCGATAGCTTTTCCACAATCTACTTTGACTCCTGTGTCTAAGATTGCCTGAATATCATCATCTAAGCGTTCTTTTGGCAGTCTGTAATTTGGAATTCCATAGCGTAACATTCCTCCAAGTTTTGGAAGCATCTCATATACGGTTACCTGATGCCCCATCAACTGTAAGAAATATGCTGCACTTAATCCACCTGGTCCACCACCTACAACGGCAATATTCTTCCCTGTAGATTCTGCACATTCTGGCGGTGCAACGTATCCTGCTGCATCTGCTGCCATACGTTTTAATCCACGGATATTCACCGCATCATCGATCATATTTCTACGGCATAATGCTTCACATGGATGCTCGCAGATAAATCCACATGTTGTTGGAAATGGATTATCTTTTCTGATCAGACGGATCGCATCCTCATATCTTCCTTCACGTACCAACGCAATATATCCCGGAATATCCACTCTCGCAGGACATCTGGATACACATGGCACTGGCTGCTTTAACGTACTTAAGCATCGATGATACATGATATGTTCTACATAATCATCTTTAAATCCAATGGCTCCTTTGTATACCATATTGGCTGCCTCATAGCCAATCGCACAATCTGCAGATTCCATAATGGATTTTGCTGTTTCATGTATCTCTGTTAAAGTTCGGATCGTTGCTTTGCCATCTAAAACATCAGTGATCAGATTCTTTAACTGTCCAAGTCCTACACGACATGGAACACACTTTCCACAGCTCTGTGCATGACAGATCTCTAAAAATGCTCTGGACATATCAACCGGACATAACCCTGGCGGGCTTGACTCGATTCTTCGTTCCAAATCCTTATAAAGACCTTCCACAACCAGCTGTGCCTGGTTCGGAGACCTTAATTCCAAACGACTCATGACTCATCCTCCTTAATTCCTCTATATCAGTATATTGACTCCCATTATACGCACATTCTTTGACAAATTCAAGTGTTTTTTGTGCAATTTGTACGTTAATTTCATAACAATCCGGTTCATTTTTGTGTATAATCACGTTAATTTTGTAACAATTTTAAGTTGCAGTTGGCCAACTATAGATTTTGAATATATGATAAAAAATAAATAAACGATCGGGAGAGCAAAATTCTAATGCTGCTCTCCCGATCGTTTATTTATTTTTTATCATATATCAGAAGTCTATCGTGTGAACAATTACAAACTTGGAAAATTTAAGTGGATGTTTATTTCTATCACTTATATACACGTCTATTCAAGTAACCAGAATCTAATATGATACAATGATTCCTCCATCGCATGCATACAAACTGCTGACTCCTTTAGTATCTACAATATCAACGTCTTCTGCGTGTAAGTGCTTCTTGATCAATTCTTTCACGTAAACAGCTCTCTCGTAGCAATTGCAGTGTGAAATGACGAATTGTCTTCTTGTGAGATCTCTTCCTTCGCTTCCCATGTGTTCTACCATCTTCGCGAGTGCTTTCTTCATTCCTCTTGCCTGGGCTGCTTTCTGGATCACGCCGTCTCTTGTACCGATCATGACTGGTTTGATATTTAATGCACCGGCGATCGTTGCAGATAGTCTTGATAATCTTCCGTTCTTTCTTAGTACTTCTAGTGTCTCCAAAACAAAATATGTTCTAAGACTTGTTGTATACTCTTCAATCTTATCAACCACTTCTTCAAATGGCATTCCCTGACTTGCATATTCGTTGAGCTTACGTGCGATCAGAACCTGAGTCGTAGCGGCTCCTCTGGAATTCACTACATGAATATTCTTTGTTCCGTTCTCTTCTTCATATAGATTCTTTCCTAAAACTGCACTGTTGTATGATCCACTTAATTCTGCAGATAATGTTACCACATATATATCATCTGCCTTGGAATATGCTTCCATATAACTCTCTGGTGCAGGGCATGCTGACTTCACAGACTCTTTACTTGCTGCAACCTTTGCTAAGAAATCTGCCTGATCAAATGTTTCATCATCTATGATTTCTTCTCCATCCACTAATAATGTCAGGGGTACTAAAGTATAACATCCTTTTTTTAAATCTTCTTCTGTCAAATCCGTACAGCTGTCACAAACAATATGAAAACTCATATTCGTATCTCCTTTTTACAACTTTCTTATCTGGTATTCATTACTACTTATTCTAACATATATCTACGCAAAAAGAAACATGCAAACAAAGTTTCTTTTAAGTTCCCGAAGTTTGTGAAAAATTTTACAGGTACTTTGTTAAAAATCTTTCTTTCACTTCCTGATCCCACGCTTCTTCCAAAGTCTTATCCAGTACAAATGTCTTTCTGGACACTCCTGATGTACACTTTAATCCCTGTCGGTCGTATAAAATGTTGATAAATAATCCTGCTATTTCATCTTCTCGGACTGCAAGATTATATTTGGCAAGAAACTCTGGAGAAAGATCTGGTTTTAACATCATCACAAATTGAAAAGACAGCGGTGTCTTCTTCCCTTTTACGAGAGAAAATATTTTTTCTTTCTCTTCTTCCCACGTTACATATGGATATTGTTTCATCTCTTTCCATTCTTCTGTATCATAAAATTCTTTTAAGATCTTTCCATCAAATTCATACGAAATGTTCATGGACAGTTTTCCTTCGCTCATCAAGAAATCATCAAAAAGATTTCCTCCTAAAAAACCTGCCATAAACTTCTTAATATTTTCAATTTCAATCATAACCATAGGCATATTCTCCTGACTAAAAAATGGAACCCTGCCTACTCACAGGGTTCCATTTTATTGTATCTTTCTTTGGTTCTTTTTTCAACCGGTTTTACTGTCCAAAACTATAATACTGGCTGTTAGAACTTTCATTATTATAATTATTGTTGTAACTATTGCTGTTATTACTATTGCTATTGCTGCTGTTACTGCTTGTGCTTGGTGCATCTGATTTCTTTCCAAGAGTAACTGTCAGTGTCTTCTTCTCATAAGTACCCATCTGATTCTGACGTTTTACAACAACTTTAACTTTCTTGCCTGCTTTCAGGTTTGAAATCTTTTCTTTTAATCCATCCATTGTAGAAACGTTGCTTCCATTAAAGGATACTATCACATCTCCTGCACTGATGCCTGCTTTCTGGGCTGGGGAACTCTTGATCACCTGCTGTACATAAACACCAGATGGCATATCAAACTGGCTTGCCATAGAGCTGTCGATCGTCTGACCTGATACACCTAAATATGCCTGTTCACTCTCACTTGTTGCCTCATTCTTGATCAGTTTATTGATGATCGGTCTTGCTGTATTGATCGGAATCGCATATCCCATTCCTTCTACATCTTCTGAAGAATATTTAACTGTATTAATACCAATTAATTCACCTTTGCTATTTAATAAAGCACCACCACTATTTCCAGGGTTGATCGCTGCATCTGTCTGGATCAATGTCATTGTCTTGTCTGTCAACTGTACCTGACGATTTAATGCACTGATATAACCACCTGTGACAGACTGTCCATATCCTAATGCATTACCAATTGCGATCGCTCTTTCTCCTGTCTGTAATTTTGAGGAATCTCCTAATGTGATCACTGCGATCTTCTTTAAGGTAGAAGATTTCATGTTCTTTGTATCTACTTCTACAACCGCTAAGTCCGCATCGCTGTCAGTACCACGGATGGTTGCACTTGCACTCTTTCCATCCACAAATCCTACGGATAAAGATTTGGCATCTGCTACGACATGGTTATTTGTAACGATCAAAATCTTACCATCTTTCTTGCCAATGATAATACCTGAACCAACACCTTCGGATTCACTGCTTTGTGTCTGTCCAAACCAACTCTGGCTTGTTGTCTCGAACTTTCCTGTGATCGATACGATCGATGGCATAACATTTTTTGATACACCTGAGAGGTCATTACTGCTGGTACTTGAACTGCTGCTTGTTGTCTTCGTTGTTGCAAGCTGTGTTGCACCATTTCCAATGCCTGCTCTGCTAAATCCATATGTGACTCCCTGCATCACAAGCCCTGCGATCAATCCAAAAGCTACTGCAGATGCTGCTAATTTTGCAACATATTTTCCTCTGCCGCCATTTTTGTTTTTCTTAGGATTGAAATGGTCGTTCGCTTCCTCCGCTCTCCACTGATCGGAAGTCTTCCACTGTCCATCCTGATTTGTATTATATTCACTCATGATTAATTCTCCTTTCGATCCTGATCTTTTGTTTCGACCTTTATCTTTTATGAGATAAATATATCTTATAAATGTGTAAAAACTGTGATTAATATGTTACTAAAAAATGATTTCCTCTTTTTTCTCATTTTTCGTGAAAATGATGAGAGTGTCAATAAGTACAAAATACAAAAATAAGAAAAAGTTAAGTCATTTGTCATTGTATGATCTCTTTTTATCCCTTATAATAGAAGGAAGTGAAAAAGGAGTATTTATCATATGATCAAACAAAACCAAACTTACTTAAACAGACTGCATGTCGTGATGGATGCTGTCTGCATTTATTTTGCAGGATTTGCAGCATGGTATATAAGATTTAAATGCACGATCTTTGGATTCTGGCTGAATCAGGAGATTTTCGATCTCAACCGCTATTATCCAGAGTTTTATCAATATCAGAAACCGCTGATCAGCTCTTTGATCCTGTTATTGTTATTGTATTCGTTCTTTGGTCTTTATACACCAAAGCGTTACCAGCGTGGTTCCAAGGAACTTGTGAATCTGGTCAAAGCGAATCTGATCGGACTTGGACTTTCTGCATTTGTGATCACTGTATGGCAGATTCAGAACTTTCCTCGTTCTTTATATCTGTTATTTTATTTATTTAACTTTATTTTTGGTCTTTTATCCAGATATATCATACGCAGGATTTTGAAAACGAATCGTAAGAAAGGACGCAATATCAAACATACGGTATTTATCGGTTTCAGTACTTCAGCAGCTGCATATATCGACCGCATCAAATCAAATCCTCAATGGGGCTTAAAGGTTCATGGGATTTTTGATGATCTTGTCAGTGATAATTTTGAATATCGTGGAATCAAGAAGATCGGTACACTTTCAGATCTTGCCGCTTATCTTGAGAAGACATCTCTTGATGAAGTTGCGATCACTCTGAATCTGAATGAATACCATAAACTGGAACAGATCGTTGCGATCTGTGAGAAGTCTGGTGTGCATACAAAGTTTGTTCCAGATTACTATAACTTTATTTCCACAAACCCATACACTGAAGATCTGGACGGACTCCCAGTTATCAATATCCGTAACGTACCATTAACAAATACGATGAATAAACTGATCAAACGTCTGATCGATATTATCGGTTCTATCATTGCGTTGATCTTATTCTCACCGATCATGCTTATCGTTGCGATCCTTGTGAAGAAGAGTTCTCCTGGACCGATCATTTTTGCCCAAGAACGTATCGGTCTTGGGAATAAACCTTTTAAGATGTACAAATTCCGTTCCATGGGTGTACAGGACCCTAAGAAAGAGGCCAAAGAATGGACAACCAAGAACGATGTCCGTGTTACACCTGTTGGACGTGTGATCCGTAAGACAAGCCTTGATGAACTTCCTCAATTCTGGAATGTATTAAAAGGCGATATGAGTCTGATAGGGCCACGTCCAGAACGACCTTTGTTCGTCGAGAAATTTAAAGAAGAGATTCCTCGTTATATGATCAAGCATCAAGTTCGTCCAGGTATTACTGGATGGGCTCAGGTCAATGGATTCCGTGGTGATACTTCCATCCGAAGCAGAATCGAGCATGACCTGTATTATATTGAGAATTGGTCTTTGGGACTTGATATCAAGATTTTATTTCTTACATTCTTTAAGGGATTTGTCAATAAAAATGCATATTAAACAGCAAAAAAAGGATGGAGTTTTTCATCCTTTTTTCTGTACAAACTTAACTATTTAAGGAAATCTGGAGGGATACATTATGACAGCACAGCATACAAAACATGCCAAACACACAAAGCGAAAACGAAGAAGAAGATCTCCACTTCGGATCTTGATCATTCTCATTCTTGTGATCGCTGTATTAGTCGGACTTACGCTTTCCACAGTTCACAAAAAACTTGGGAAAATATCAACAAAAAGTCTTGACCACAGCCAGCTTGTCACTGTAAACAAAGACAGCAATATGACTGACTATACCAACTATGCTTTTTTCGGAATTGATTCTCAGACTGGAAGTATGTCAGATCGTGGAAACCGTTCTGATTCTATCATAGTTGTCAGCATCAACAATTCAACCAAAGATGTCAAACTGTTGTCGATCTATCGTGATACATATGTAAGTATTAATGGAAAATACAGTAAGATCAATGCCGCTTATTCCTGGGGTGGTCCAGAGCTTGCGATCAGCACGATCAATCGTAATCTTGATCTGAATATTGAAAAATACGCAACTGTAAACTTTAAGATTCTTGCTGATATCGTTGATGCTGTTGGCGGAATCGAAGTAAAAGTCGATAAAAGCATCTTAAAGAATTTAAATGCTTATATCGGTGACATGAATCGTATCAACGGTGGACATTCTCCAAAACTTTCTTCTGCCGGTACTTATACTCTGGATGGAAATCAAGCCGTTGCTTATTCCAGAATCCGTTATACCGCTGGCGGTGACCTTGCCAGAGCCGGAAGACAACGAGAAGTCCTCCAGAAGATTTTTGACAAAGCCAAGAAAAATCCTTTGAAGATGATGTCTGTTATGGATGAGATACTTCCTCAGGTAAAGACAAATATGAGTCAGGATGAATTGTTTGATATGTTCTTATCTGTTTTCAAGTATGACATCAAAGATCAGCAGGGATTCCCTTGGGACCAGAAAGAGCTCCGTTATTATGGTACTTATTATGGATTCCCTACAACATTGAAAGAAAATGCGATCCGCGCACATAAATACCTCTTTGGTACATCGGATTATCAAGTCAGTGATGAGCTTAGCCGTATCAATCAGAAGATCATTTATCGTGCTGGATATTAATCCTGAATATCAACTCAAAATGCAAAAAAGAAGCTCTCGATCTATGGATTCACTCATAGATCAAAAGCTTCTTTTTATTTTATATTCTTCAAGATTCCTAACAATGTTTCTCCAACCATTCCCTGGCCTTCTTTGCAATAAAAGAAATCCCTTGCCTGCCTTCTAACCTCTTTAAAATGATCTTCGCCTTGTATCAGACGTTCGAATTCTTCCATCAAGGCTTCAAATGTCTCTGCCTTATATCCCGGAGCCGCCTTCTCATAATCGCAATACATACCACGATCATGCTCCAGATAATCCTGATAATCAAAATTATAAAAGACTACCGGCCGGTCCAGTAATAGATAATCTATATATGTGCTTGAATAATCTGTAACCAGAATATCCGTATCCATTAACAATTCCTGAATATCCATGGATCTCTCTGTGATATCTGTTATATTAGAATACATGGAGAAATCTACTTTCTCATCTTTATGATAAAAATGGCGCCGGATCACGAACAAAATATCATTTTGGATACACCAATCATTGAGCACTTTAAAATCAAAATGTTCTTCCAAAGGAAATGCCACTTTACCTTCTTTCCTGTGTGTCGGTGTATATAAGATGACTTTCTTTCCTTTTGCCGCTTTTGACAACTGATGAGAAGCATGAAATTTTCCACTTTGATCATAGAATATATCATTCCTTGGCTGTCCCAATGTTATGATATGACTCTTTAATCTTCGAAATGCACTTTCATAGATCGGTGCATAAAAATCACTTGTTGCCACTACATACTCTTTTCCTAATGGGATTTCCTGAATCATTCTTCGGATTTTCTGACCCTTGCTATCCCAATTCTTGACCTTATCATCATCATAGCCAACTTTCTTTAATGGAACCCCATGCCAAAGATTTAAGAATACTGCTCGTCCCATAAATGTATGATTTACATCACTGATCCCATTGCAGACTACCACATATTTGGCCCGAAGCTGCATTAAAATTCCTTTGAAACTGTCAAACATATAAGCTTCATATCCAAGCTCCCTGACTTTTCTGCAGACTGATTCATTCTTCGTGATCCATATCGGACGGATCTCTTTATGCTCTTGTGCTTCTAAAAACAGATATTTAGGATTGTCTGCAAACTGTTCTCCAAGCCATGCTCCAAAGATATATATCTTTCTGCTTCTTGGAAATAAACACGACAGAAACATGATCACATATTTTCCTGCAAGTCCTAATGCTTTTTTCATAAATATTCCTATCCCCAAAGCCACTGCATCAGCTTTCGGATATTTCCTTCCTTTAATACGTGATGATTTTTATAAAAACTCAATCGTTTGATCTTTCCTTTATAATACAATTCTCCATAACTCTCAAGAAGTTCATAAACATCCAGATTATCGATCTCTTCCCCATATGTCTCAACAAATCCCTGCATCTGCTCCATAGATTCGATCATCATACGACGATAGCTGTTCTTTCCTTCTTTGAGACGATGATACAAAAAGACGGGATTCTTTGCATCTTTCGCACCAACAGAATTATTGCCATGCTGACGGTAATACATCGTTGGCTCATTTACAAAACCAATCTTGCCAAACACTTTCGCGATCAATGCCGCCCAATAATCATGCATGATGATCTTAGACATCGGTAACGGCCGTAAAAAATATTGTTGCAGACAACGATTGATCATCATCGTACACCCTGTCACAGAATTTTGTACCATCAATTGATTCAATACAATTCTCTTTGGAATATTCGCATACTGAAAGAATGACTCTGCAACCATCTCTAAGTTATGATCTGCAACTGACAGATCTGAATGAACCAAGATCGGCGTTTTCTCTCCATATCTTGCCTCTAACGCTTCCATCTTCTGTAATGTCAGATAAATCTTATCTGGTTTCCACACATCATCCTGATCACAAAACATAAAATACGGTCCGTAAGAATTTTGGATCAGTGAAATAAAATTGTCTTTGGCACTTCCCTGTGGCGGGTCATTCTTAATGATCGTCACTTGTTCCGGATATTGTTTACTGAATTCTTCAAGAATGCTGATCGTACCATCCGTAGAACCATCATCACCCACGACCAGCTGCCAGTTTTCATAGGTCTGAGCTGCAATTGATTCTAACTGCGCTTTTAAATAATCCTCTCCATTCAATGTCGCTAACAGAATCGTTACCATATTGTTTTCAAACCTCCTGACTGTGTTATTGTTCGGCAGATCTCTATCTGCTTACCTTCTTTATCACGTCAATGACCTTCTGTGAAGCATGTCCATCATCTATGCCATTGAATTTATCATGATAATTCTTATATTTTTCTTTCCAACTATCTTCATTATATTCTTTAATATCTTTGATCAACTGATCTGTATCTCTTGAAATCGGTCCTGGAATATCATTGACAAAGTCAAAATAAAATCCTCTCAGATTCTCCTTGTAGTCTTCCAGATCATATGCAAAGAATAACATCGGCCTGTTAAGAATACTATAATCAAACATTACAGAAGAATAGTCCGTGATCAACATATCTGACACAAGGTATAACCATGCAATATCTTTTGTCTCGTCGAATGTATAAACGAATCCTTTATATGGTGTCCAATCAATCTTATCTGATACAAGATAATGATATTTTACAATGAATATATATTCATCTGATAATGCCTCCTTTGCTTTATCAAAATCTAGTTTTGAAGCAAATTTGTACTTTCCTTTCTCGCTATATTCATTATCTCTCCAAGTTGGAGCATATAATATGATCTTCTTATCCAATGGAAGTCCAAGTTTTTCTTTGTATTCTCTGATCTTAGTAGGAGAATTATCATTGATCAAAATATCATTCCTTGGATATCCGATCTGTAAGATCGGACGATCTTTAAATGCAAAACATGATCTGAAAATATCTGTAGAAAACTTATTCTGTGATACTAGATAATCCCAATCCTTACATGTTACTCTAAACTGTTCATGATAATTCTCAATATCCGTACTTCCACCCATATCCATTCGGTCCATATCAAGCGCAAGCTTCTTAAGCGGTGTTCCGTGCCATGTCTGAATGTATGTGATATGCTTCTTCTTACGCACATATAATGGCTGACGACTATCAAATACCCAGATTCCTGCTCTCATTAAATACCAAAAATATGGGAAATAATTATTCCTTATCTTCTTGCATTTACCTGGAACTTCTATACTTGTATCAAAGAAAAACCAGATACATTCATATTCTTGATCAAGGCCTTCTCTTACCATCTCTTCATAGATGTATCTTGGATTTCCTGTATAGTTACGTCCATTGCTGCTCTGAAATATAATCATCTTTTTATTTACTGGAATCAGATATGTTAATACTTTATATATCTGAATCGTAATATTCTTAATCAGTTGCTTCATACGTGCACTCCTATTTACTTACTTCAAAGAATGAATCTCTGCGATTCTTCTTATCAAACATCATATTGTACTGAATCATACGATACTTCTGTATTATACCATAATATGGTGATCCTTTATCATTAATCTGATAAAATTTTCCATTCTTTCCCCAATATCCCTGCGATGTGATCGTTGGAACTTCTTTTCGGACCTCATTTAAAAATCTCTGATATCCTGTCATCTTTACTCCAGCTGTCTGGGTCAGGATACTTTGGATATAGTTCATGCTTGTCTTCTCTATATGCTGTCCTTTAATGTCATAATTGGCCCAGATCACGAATGGTACCTGATAACGCTTCATCATCTGTTCGCTGCTCCAAGTCTGATATTGACCGTTTGTGATCTTATTCATAAATTCATCTGTCAATCTTGGCTGATGATCTCCTAAAAATAAAATGATCGTTGGCTCTTTACATTTTTCAAAATAACTTGTCAGCTGTTTTAAACTGTCATCTGAATATTTGATCAGATTTAGATATCTGTTGGCCTCAGCATCATATTTGCTGCTTTCAATCTTGATCGGCTGTTTAAAGTTGGCTGCATCCTTATCATAAGGACTGTGATTCTGGATCGTCATATTATACATATAAAATGGCTGATCTGTCTTCTTACGATTCTTTTCATATTCAGAAATAATGCGATCTACATTTGCCTCATCAGAAATATACTCTCTAACCCTTTTTACATTCTTAGGAAAGTCAAATTTATCAATAAAATCCGTAAATCCAAAATCTTTATATACAGCTGGTCGATTATAATTATACGGATTGAACGGATGCATCGCTTTATTTCCAGAATATCCTTCTGCCTTTAGATTACTAACTAGTGAAGGCATCTGCCCATGAATATAAAGCTGAAATGCTGTCGTTCCAGCTGATAAAAATCCAAGAGTATTCCCTGTCAACAATTCAAATTCTGTATTCGCTGTCTGACCACCTACAATCGATGCATACGTATATCCTGTCACACAATTCTTCTTCAAACTATGGAAATAGGGCATATAATCTTCGTTCGTCTTAAAATCTCCCAGCACCTTAATATCTGCGAATGTTTCATTGACAACTGTTATGATATTTGGATATTGCTTTGCTGTACTTTGCTGTTCATTCGCTGATTTCTTTTCATATTCCTGAATGATCTGATCAACCTTCGCTGTTGTATATCCTTCTGGCTTCTTCACGACCGCATATCCAACACTTCTTGCAAATGTCAGCACGCCTCCATATTTTTGATAACTTTCCATTGGACGGAACATACGAATATTGATCTGGTGCTCTTCCATAAAATCAGACAGTATGATCTGATTTGTGAACAATCCGCATCCTAATGCAACAACAATAAATCCTGCAATGTGAAATACTCTTTTTTCTGTAACCTTTACCTCATGAAGTCTTAAAAATGTAAAGAAAAATGCCATCCATACCAAGATCACACTATATTGTTCAAACGTCAATTTGAATGTATAATTACCCATCACGCTAGTAGCCGTCTGTACTGTTAAAATATCTGGTGCCATCATCGGAATCCCGCGAAATTCATATACAACACATACAACTACCGCAAAGATAAACAATACAAATGGTACGATCACTGATCCAACTCTGATGCTGTTCGCCAAAAATATGATCAGCAGATCCACCAAAATGATCATTGCAAGACTTAGAACGATCCAAAGTGGCTCTTTCTGATAGAACTGTGTCGGCGGAAATGCACACTCTGCTTCATTGATCAAAAATTCTGACAAGATCCATCCCATAACTGGTGCGATCACTCCAAGAATGATCACAAAAGCCCTGTCAACCTTCTGACTCAAACGAATGTCGCAAACTGTTACAAATACCATCCAAAAACATGCCAAAAATACAAATCCCATACGTTTCAGGTAAAAATCAGTCTGCACATGATACATTGGCTTATTTGATAAAAAGAATCCAAGCAATGCAAACACGACCAGTAATTTTAAAACTGCGGTAACTTTATATCTCTTTTTTTCACTTTTAAAAATATTGCTAATTTCTATAAAATGCATCAAAAACTAATCCTTTCATCTATAGCATTATCTTAAATTCTTTTTGTTTGATAACGCAGAAAAGAAGAATTCCGTCTCTAGCCGCTCATAACCTCTATTGTCAACGAAATTCCTCTTATATCTTAATTCATAACTCTTGCTATTTATTCGCTGTTGTTCCGTTTAATCCAAGATCCTGTTTGATCTTTGTTGTAGAAATTCCTTCTGTTCTTGGAAGATATACGACTTCACAGTAATCTTTTAAGAAATCAAACTTACCTTTCCAGTCATCTCCCATAACAAATGTATCTACATGATATTCTTTCACATCGGAAATCTTCTGATCCCAATTTTCTTCTGGAATCACAAGATCCACATAACGAACTGCTTCTACCAGTTTTTTTCTTTCTTCATAACTGAAATAACATTTTTTCTGTTTTTCATTCCAGTTAAACTCATCTGTTGATACAACTACAATTAAATAATCACCTAATTCTTTTGCTCTGCGCAATAAATTGATATGTCCCGCATGCAGTAAATCAAATGTTCCATATGTGATTACTTTTCTCATATCACACCTCCGTGTCTTCTATCTTACTTTGTTTTCTCTTCGTATACTTTACTTACTTCTTCAATCGATCCATGAGAAATGATCTTTCCTTTTTCAAGTAGGATTGCCTTATTACATAATCTCTTTACCTGATCTAAAGAATGAGATACAAATAATACTGTAACTCCCTTGTCAAACATACTCATGATCTTTGCTTCACTTTTCTTTCGGAATTTCGCATCTCCGACAGATAATACTTCATCCAGGATCAAGATATCTGGTTCCACTAATGTTGCAACAGAGAATCCAAGTCTTGATTTCATACCTGAAGAATAGTTCTTAACTGGGACATCTATAAATTTGCCCAGTTCTGAGAACTCTATGATCTCATCTAACTTCTCATCTAAGAACTTCTTTGAGAATCCAAGAACTGCTCCATAAAGATAAATATTCTCACGTCCTGTATACTGTTGATCAAATCCAGCACCTAATTCAAGCAATGGAGCGATCTTCCCCTTGGCTGTCACAGTTCCTTCCGTTGCTTTTAATACCCCTGCAATAACCTTTAACAGCGTACTCTTTCCAGCTCCATTCAATCCAAGGATTCCAAGTCGATCCCCTTTGTTAAGGGTAAAATTAATATCTTTTAATGCCCAGAATTCATTATATGAAATCTGATGTTTCAATAACTTGATCACATAATCTTTCAGATCATCAACCTTTTCCTGACTTAAGTTAAACTTCATTCCAACATGTTCAACTTTCAATACTTCTTTCTTTGCCATGATACCCTCCTAAATATGCAGAATGAATTCATCTTGCTTCTTATAGAAGAAAATCAATCCTACAATAACACTTACGATTGCAAACACGATGGATGCAGCTAAAAACTTCATATTCATCGGCATACCAAAAACAGCCTGTCTAAAATTATGGATCAAAAGATATAATGGATTACATTTTAAGATCCATCCAAAACCTGATTTTAATAACTTCTCTGGTTTGTAGAAAATTGCTGAAGCATACATAATAATCATTAATCCTACAGACCATAAATATTCTAAGTCTCTAAAGAATACTGCCATCGTAGATAGGATCATTCCAACTCCAAAAGCTGTGATCAGTAATAAGATCAATGGAATGATCGCCTGTGCCAGATAAATGGTTGGATATACCTTCAAAACAATAGATACTACTACCAACACGATCAAAGAGATAGCAAAAATAATATAATTAAACAATACACTGGATAATGGATAAATATATTTTGGCACATATACTTTCTTGATCATTCCTGCATTCGTCCTGATCGCTTTCATCGCACCATTTGTCGCAGATGAAAAGAAACTATACATCAAACGTCCACATAAGATATATACTGGGAAATGTGGATCCTTGTTTCCAAACAATGTACCAAATACTACACTTAGTACGATCATTGTCATTAACGGTTCTAACAGTGTCCATAAAATACCTAAATATGATCTTCTGTATTTTAACTTAACACCTTTCTTTACAAGTTCCCATAAAAGGAATCTGTACTTTTTAAAATTTTCAATATAAGATTTCACTGTACTTCTCCATTTTGATATTTTTAATTTACACCTTGCTATTATACTATTCCTTAACAGATTATTCAACTATCTAAAATCTTCCGATCAAAAATTTAGCTTTTGTATTAACAAATGTTATTATTGAGTATTCAATGATCATCACAAGGATCATTGCCCCAAGGCAGTCAATATAATATCTCCATGCCATGATCCCTGGCATTCCTGATATGATCTTCCATCCTGCAGTTGCAGTAGAAATAATATAAAACGGTCTTTGTGTACACATTAATATCAAAGAATTCTTTCCAAAATAATTCAGTATCGTAAACGGAATATAATCTTCAAGAAATTCAAAGACAAATAGTGCTCCAAAAGATCCAATGATTCCTGTAACAAAAAATAGTGGTGGTTGAATACCTAAAGACATATTATTTAAATCTACACCATTATTTTGCTGTGATAAAAAGATATTTCCAATTGTAAATACCAGTCCAATCATAAATCGGATTTCTCTGGATGTTACTTTACTGAATAACATACATCCAATATGTCCTATCTCCAAAAACCATAATGCGATCAATGCTTTACTGATCGGTAAGATCAAAAATGATATTCTTTCAAATGTTAATGGATCCACTGAAATGATCAAGTGTCTGATAAAATAAGACTCCCAAATTCCAAAAACAGGTATCACGATCAATATCACGATCCTCATCCATTTCGGAAGATATTTGATAAGACAGAAAAACAGGATTTCCGCAATAAATAACACCGGTAAAAACCATAGTGCAAATGTTCCTCTTAATGTGATCGTTGCCAAAATATAAGATTTGATCGCCGGAATATCAATCCTGTGCTTCATGATCATCGTTGCAAATCGAAATCCAATCGACAAAATACTAAATAAGACATATGGCAGCATCAATGACTTCAATAACTTTACTGCATACCCCTTTAATGTCTGTGTCCGATAAGAATCTGCATACCGGATCAGATATCCGGCGGCAACAAAGAAAATTGCCATCTTGAATGATGCCGCCCATGTATCAACTGGATTACCAAGCTTCGTAATATGTCCCCATGTTACCATCAAGATTCCTAAGCCTTTACACAGATCTATATATTTTATTCTCCTCTTTCTGTCCATTTTAATATCCTTTGCTTATGATATATTCATACGTACGTTTACTGTTATCGTTATCACGATATTCAAAATAATAATCTTTTAATTTTGTATATTCTTCTTTTTCTTTAAATCCATTGTGAATATACTCTTCAATTCCATCGATCAATTTCTCATATTCTGTATAACGTTCTCCAAATAATTCATGCTCCATATCCAGATAACTTCCATGTGCCTGCATATACATATCATAATCAAACTGGTAGAATAATACTGGTTTATCAAGATAACATACATCCCAACATACACTAGAATAATCTGTGATCAGCATAGAACATTTCTTCATGATCTCATTTAATGGCTCTGTTCCAAATGGGATCAACTCAATGTTATCTCCACTGACATTAAACTCACTTAAATAATCTTTAAACTTTGGATGAATGTAAAAGATCAGCTTTACATCATTTTCTTTTAAGATTCTTGCAAGTTTCTGACTCTGTAACAGTTTCATGTAGTTTTTATAATAATCACTTGCCTTAAACTCTTCTGCACTCTTTTCTTCCAGCCATGATCTCCATGTCGGCATTGCAAGAATGATCTTTTCCTCTGGTTTTGAAGTATCTTCCAGAACATCCCATCTCGTAAATCCAAGAATCGGTGCATCTCCATCTTCATATCCAAAATTCTCTACAATGATCTTATGCTCAAATCTTGATGTCGTTGTAAAATGAGTCATAGGACTTGAACCTTTCATTCCAAAAATCGGATGTACACGTTTTAATGCTGTCACCCCATGCTGTAAAAACAAGATATTATGTTTTGAAATACGATTTGAGATCACATTTGGTTTTGCTCGCCATGTATATAAATGTTTCTTTGAATCAGAAGCTATATATAAATTGGCAACAAGTGAATATAAAATATGTCGAAAACTCATAAATGGAATCACATGTTTTCCATATTGCTTCATCTTATCATAATCAGCAGAATCTGTATCGAGAATATAATAAATATGCTGCTTCTTTTCTTTTGGAAGCTGCTCCATACAATATTTGAAGAAATAATATCCATTATCCTGCGCCATAGAGCAGAATTTTTCAAATACTAACCATACTCGTTTCTTTTTCCAATATGGTAATAACAACGTATAAACACCAAAAGCTGCTAATTCCTTGATCTTTACATCAAATCCATCATATTTTGATCTTGTACGATAAGTAAATGCCATTTTGCATGTGATCGTCGAATAAGGGAAAATAATATGCTCTTTATCAACATTACATTGATAATTCATCAGTAATAATTTTAATCTCTGCCATCTGCTCCAATATGCACTTACTCTTACTTCTTCTCCATTCTTCTCTGTTACAGCAAATACATCCCAAAACAGTTCTTCCAGTGATAATACCGACATATCAATCTGAGCATCAATAATATAATGATCACCCGACCTCGTTACTTTATATTCAAATGGATAATCGATAGTCTCCACTTTACTTCGATATGATAATATGACATTTTTAATTCCAGCTTCTTTGTTTTTATATTTCATTTTCACATGGACTTTTGAACCCTTGATCTTGAATTTCAGTACTTGTCCACGCATATTACGAACGGATAACTGTGCCTGATCTCCCATAAATACAGAAAATCTTCCATCTACTTCATTCATATAAGGAATCACACTTGTATCCGCAGGTTCGAATGTATTCTGATAAGTAATATCATGTTTCTTGATTCCTGTCATATATACAGAAGATTTATCTAATTCATCCATCACTTCTTTGCGTTTTGCATATTCTTTACGATCTACAAAGAAATATGGCAGTTTGTTACCATTTTCATCTTCTAATTCGATCATCAACTGATATCTTCCGTTCATATCTGCAATTTCAAGCGAAAGAAATTCATCAAAATATTCCTTGATACAATGATCTTTCCATTCTTTTTCTGTCAGATTCCTTGTATAAATGATCTGATTTTTCTTATTTACAAATAACAGTTTCTTTGGCTGGCCTTTCTTGCCTTCCTCAAACTTAATCTCCAAATGGTCTTCCATTACTCGCATGCATGCATTGATCATCTTTTTCTTATTGAAAGAAAATGTCTCTCCTGCTTCTCCATGATAATATTCTGTTTCAAACTTTGAATACACTGGAAGATCTGCAAAGCATCTCTTGATTTCTCTCTTATGAAGTTCTTTTCTGATCTTAGCACTCTTTCTTTTTAACACTTCTTCTGCATAGGTTCTTGGAAGTGTTCGTGTAATAAAAATATAATCAAAATCATCAAGATAATTATCATGTAAATGACTGCTTAATTCTGGATTGAAAAAACGTTTTTCAAAGATCACTACATCTTCATCTTTCTTAGCGATCTGTGCGATCGTATCGATCGTCTGTGCTGTTTTTACGTTTGGATAGTGCAAAACTCTTCGTTTCTTTTCTTTGTTAAAACTGTAATCGATCGTTGGCATATCGCACATATTTCCATGAAAAACAAGTTCTGCCATATTCTTTGCAGCATCAATAGAATCATACTGAATATATTTTTCTGTATATTCCATATCATTTTCATAAGAATCCTCGCGGAATGTCTCGTTGACCAGACAATCTCTTAATGCTTCCTTGTCATAGATCTTTCTAAATGGCAATTCTTTGATATCAAAATACATTCCTCTATCATGCATATATTCTTCATAGTCATACATATACAAAATAATTGGTTTTCTTGTAATCGAGTAATCAAAAAATACACTTGAGTAATCCGTGATCAGTGCATCAACACTATTTAAAAATTCATACTTGTCAACACCACTTGGAAATGGATAAATATGTTCATAATTATCCAGCTTTACGAACTTCTGCACAATTGGATGAAAGTTTACATATAATTTCTGATCATCCTTTAAATTCTCATCAAGATAATGTAACAGCTGATTGATCTCTCTGCTATATTCAGACGTATTCACATCATGATTACTCTGTCCACGCCATGTTGGCATATATGCCATCGTTGTATAATCTTCATTTCCAAGTTTCTTTGTTACCTGATCAGCTTTCTCATGATCCATAAAAATACTGTTTCTTGGATATCCATTCATCACAACAGTTCCTGTATACAAAGCTTCCAGATTATAATCTTCCATGATCGCTTTTCTTGTAAATTCATTTGGGAACATGATGTAGTTCGCATGTAAGAAATTATGTTGCACATTATACATGGATTCAATTCCAAAACGCATTCGTTTTCCTAATGTCTTTAACGGTGTTCCATGCCATGTCTGTAGGTACACCTGTTCATCTCTTCGAATGAAATACGCCGGAAAAGAACTGTTATTGATCAGATACTTGGATGTTGCAAGCACTTTTACATATTTAAAATCTGCAATATCTACAAGTTCTACCTTCAATCCGATAGAATCAATAAATTTCTGATCACGTTTCTTATCATTCGTCGCAAAATAGATCTTGAAATCTTTCGATTCCGGCATTTTCAAAAACTCCTGCAAGATTGCCAAGGATGAATCTGACACATCCTTGCCGTGAAATGACTCAAAGAGTGCTTGTTTTTCATTGATCTTGCCATGTTTATAATACCAGGCATAGATAAATTTCATCTTTGGAGTTTTTGGAAATAATCTTTTTACAAATCGAATAATTTTTCTTATTTTATCCATGTTTCCTTCTTAAACCTTTCAATGACCTTCTTAAAGATTGTTCTGCCTTATGGCATTGTTTATTTGTTGCACCTGGAGTATATAGGATCGTCCATGCATTATTGCGCTGCTTGACCATATTATTCCATGATTTGTCTATGTATTGTTTTTTATTTTTATATGTAGCTGCTTCTTGAAACGTTGCATAAAGAGCATTAGTGTTTTGTCTAAACTGCTTATTCAACATTGGAATCTGTCGATTCGCCTGAAGATCTACTACAATGATACGTGCTAAAACGCTCGCACCATCCCTTTGAAAATGCGTATCATCATTGATTCCCTGCTCCCATGCTGGATATTGTCCTGGATTCAATTTCATATACAATGTATTAACATAGTTTTTGCCGCGAAAATTAAAATAATCCGTTGACAACCTGCTTAAATCAATATAGTTACATTTAAAATCTTTTGCAACCTGCAGCATTGCATTACGATACTCTGGCACATATATTTTAAATGTCTTCCTGTCTGCATAATTCTTCGGTGGTGTTGTCATGAAGATAACTTTTCCGCCTTTTCTTTGAATATGCTGTGTAAAATAAGTCAGGTAATGTTTATAATCTGCCACTTTCTCACCTACGTCAGGTTTTTTATCATTATGCTGAAGTGCTATGATGACATAATCATTTTTCCTAATCCGTTTTAACATTCCCGCAAAACGTCCTGTCTCATAAAATGTCTTACACGATATACCACCTTTTGACCAATTCTCAATGCTGTATTTATGAAAATCATATCTTACAACCTTTTCATAATCTTTACATTCTTCCGGATGATATGGCTTAACTTTTCCTTTGCTCTTGAGCATCGGAATAAACTGCTGCACCCATCCCTGTCTTGGGTATCTCTTTCGTGGATAAAAACTGCTTTTAGAATCACCCATGACAAAAAGTGTCTGCTTCGCAGATACATCTGTTTCTTTATTCGACAATTTGATTCCAAACACAACTGATATTACAATTATGCATAATGCTGCCCTCTTTATTTTATTCATTGTTTCTTTCCTTATTGTTTTAAATTAATTTTTATTTTCCCTGCATCATATTAAATACTTTTTCAGATGAATTTTCACATTCATATGGAATGTATGTTTCATGGAATGCATCGACTCTCTGTTTTGAATTTTCAATCGTTTCATCCAGATGCTCAATCGCATCTAACACCTCATCAGACGTATATAGTAATGGTCCTGGTGCTTCTTTTTCGATATCAATATTAAATCCACGAAGCTTATCTCTATATTCATCCAGATCATATGTAAAGAATAACATTGGTCTGTCGAGAACTGCATAATCAAACATTACAGAAGAATAATCTGTGATCAGGATGTCTGTAATGATATATAAATCTTCAATAGATTCATAATCCGTAAGATCATACACAAATCCATCTGCTGGAACTCCTTTCCAACCTTTTGCTGAAAAGTGATGCAGTCTTAAGATCAATACATATTCATCTGAAAATTTTTCCTTCATCTTCTCAAGATCTAGCATTAATTCAAACTTATCACGCACTCTCCATGTTGGTGCATACATGATGACTTTCTTATCTTTTGGAAGTCCTAATTTTTCTTTTAATCTGCCCATTTCTTCTTCGTTATTAGAAGAATACAAAATATCTGTTCTTGGATATCCAGTATCCATGATCGTATTTTCAAATTTAAATGCAGATGGTGCAAGATCCGCAACAAACTTACTTTGCACGATCAGATAATCCCAACGTTTGCACTTTCTAATATACTTCTTTTCTGATTTCTTTGTAGGGAAATCGCCTGGTACATCCAATCCAATTGTCTTTAATGGTGTTCCATGCATCGTCTGTACTTCAATCTGCCCTTTTCTCTTCTCATAAGAATCAGCAAAATTTACATTATTCACAAAGTATTTTGCTCTTGCCATATAATATAAATACTTCCAAGATAATCTTCTGACTCTAACACCATTTCCCGTGATCGGAATGCATTCATCTTTTAATGACCAGATACACGTATAATCTGGATGATTCTTATCAATATATTCATATAAATATCTAGGGTTACAGCTAAATTTACTTCCCCACATAGATTCAAATACGATCCATTTTTTCTTTAATGGAAGAAGTCTTAATAACGGATATAAGAATCTGTTGACAAAAGCTCTTTTCTTCGCACTTCTTGTCAGGAATTCCTTGACCCTCAGCGTAGTAAAATACAGAAAATCATCTTCTGGATCAATAATAAATCGATATCTTCTTTCTTTCGTGTAGTATTTTTTATCAAAAACTTTATGTTCCCCACCAAGTGCACATACCTTCTGCTGTTCATTATTTTCATATAAAATAAACACCTGACGACGTCTTGCATAAAGATTCTTGATGATTTTTTCGTCCTTTAAACTTAAAGAAATGACTACTTTCTCCTCTTCTCCATGTTGATTCACGGATCCTGTTCCAAGAATAATCTTTTCTTCTTCTAATGGATCTTCTACATACAATGTTGCCCTCTGCCAGTTACCGATATTTTTATTGATGATCTCAAATGAAAACTGTTCCTCATTCTGTTTTACATCTCGTATCACAGGTACTGCCTTTCGATTTAACAAGTAACATCTATGATCTCCTGATGTTTCTTCTACTAACTGATTCTTCTGATTTTCTACAAAGATTCTCTTTTTCTTTTCTTTGTATACAGGAATAAATAAATTACCTTTTTTAACTGCAATATATCGTTTATTTTCTGGAATATCTGAAATATCCACAGAAACATCTTCCTGTGTTATAGCTGCTTTTAAGATTTCCGCATTATGTGCATCTTTCGCTTCATATAATGCATCAACTTTCTCAGAAAGTTTTAATCTTAACTGATCACCGTCCAATTTCATATCATTTAATTCAATGTTCTTTTGTGAAATTTTTACTTTAAAATCATATCTGTAAGACTTGCTAAGTTCGATCAGCATATGATCTTTAAAATATGTTTTCTTGTCCAATTTATTGCCAAGAGATTTTAAGATTCCTCTTAAAATAGTTTCTTTCTTCCATCTGTCTCTCTCATAAGTTAATAATATATGGTATTCTCCATCAAGCTTTAATTCTCTGATCTTAGCTGCATCCAGTATGATCCGGTATCCACAACCTTTATAATTTGCTAAATGGATCTGTTTTGTCTCGTTATCAATTTTTAAGCCAAATTTCTTCTGTGCATATTGTGACTTAATACTTTGTATTTCCAGTGGAATCTTCTCTCCTGTACTTAAGCATACCAAATGTGCTGATAATTTTTGTACATTTACATTTGGCACAGATAATCCTCGTAAGAATACATATCCTTCGATCACACATTGCTCTTTCTGCCATGCCACATCATAAATCAATTGAGTAAGTCTCCACTGATCTAATGCCTCTGTCATATCTGCCTTATCACCAGTTACGATCGCTTTCGGGAATTTTCCAATATATTTGTTGCCCTTTTTCACGATCTTTAAATTCTTATAATTATCAACTTCATATTGACGCAGTTTTACTAATCGTTTTTCATCCAGATTCATCAAAGCCACATATTTTTCACGATATAAAACTGGTAACTTATCGATCGTTTCTAAAGGAATTGTTTCTTCTATATAATCTTTAATGATCTTCATCATCTCGAGTGTTCTGTTATCTGAAAGATAAATACAGTTGTTCACATAGATCATCAGATCAATATATAACCATTTATAATATTTTGCATCCCATAATTCTTGTTCTTTGACATTCTCCTCAAAGAATTTATCTACCATACGTAAAACGGTAATACGATCTCTCATATTCGTAAAGTCATCTGCTCTCTGCGTAATAGACTTATTAGCTCCATCACGAATTCTCCAACGATAACAGACATCCTGCACCATTGTCACATTATTAGCAAGATAATGCATAGGAATCGTTACTGGAATATCTTCATAGAGAATTCTCTCTGGAAATTCAAAATGATTACGATCCCAAAACTCTTTCAAAATTAATTTATTCCATGAGGTTGTATCATAAATCAGATCCGTATTGTCTGTAATATGTGTTTTATCGATATATTTTCTAAATGCAATTTCATGCAGATTCGATATATGGTCTTTCTTTGAGTCAAATCTCGCAACACTTCCAACTACCATCTCGCTATGATTTTTCTCTGCTGCAAGATACATTTTCTCGTATGCATCATCTGGAACAATATCATCTGAATCAAGAAAAATAATGTATTTTCCTTTTGCATACTTCACTCCTGTATTTCTCGCATTTCCAAGTCCACCATTTACCTGTCTTACATACTCAAAATGATCATATCGACTAGCAAATTTCTTGGCAATGTCTGTACTTCCATCCAAAGAACCATCATCAACCATGATGACCTGCAGATCCTCTAATGTCTGATCTACAACTGATTGCAGACATTCTTCCAAATATTCTTCTACGTTATAAATTGGTATGATAACACTTACTTTTATCTCTCTCATCACTTACTCCTATCTCTCTGGGAATTTCAATTCAATATCTCCTGGGATATTATAATACATCTTATAACGCCATACCCATGCTGGATTATATACATCTAAACCATAACAGTATGTATCTCCAAGCGGTATTTCCTTTAATTCAATCTTCTTCTCTCCTTGTTTTATCTGTGTTTGTATATATTGAAGTCTGTCATTCACTTGTCCATGAACAAAATAATATACACCAATATTTCCGATCATCACAAAGAAAATACACATCATGATCCCTGTGTTTAAATATCCTTTGCTTATCTTTAAAAATCCACTTCGTATACTATACGATAACAATACTCCAAGATATAAAACAAAAAAGATATATGTTACATAAAAACAACGAATTGCAATCGGACTTGCAACGATCAATGGTCCCATTAAAATCAGTTGTGACCATAAAATGATCTGAACGATCACCTTATCCTTAAAATCTGTAATAAACCATGCACTAAAAGCCACCAATGCTAAACAATACGTCGTTGCTATTACAGCCTGCGCTGCATTTCCCCATGCCAAATAATCTTTCCATATACCAAGATTCATAAAATTAAATATATAAAATGCTAAAAAACCACTGAACAGAAGCAAGAACAATCCTTGTCCTTTCTTCTTTCTCTTTTGAAGCAATATCAAAATCATTCCACATGTCACTATATTTAATAAATGATTGGGCATGATCCAATAGTTAATGATCGTGTCTGCGTATACCTTTAATGCAGAGGCAAACCATTCAAAGCTTAATTCAAACGCTGCGATCTCTTTTCCTGTTCCTTGTGATGTATGTGCCGCAGCCATACGATATGCGCTATTCGAGAACATCCAAAATGCACCAATACCAACCATGATCAAATGAAGTAACATTCCTTTATGCAGCTTCTTATATTGTACACCATAAATAATTAAAAAAGCGATACTTAGTACAATTAGATATACCGTTGAATTTTCAAGAACCAAGCTTCCAAGAAATGCATTGATCATTGAAATCCCTGTTTTCAACTTCGACACTTTCTTTTCTTTGAAAATAGATATATGATATAGCAAAAATCCAAGAATCATCGTTGCACTAACACAGAAATTTGAAAATCCTGATACCCATCCATACGTCTGACTCATTAAGCTTGTTGGAATATTAACTACAAAAAAAACACAAATTAAAAATGATAATATCTTATATTCTGTCAATTGATATATCAAGTATAACATTGCGGTCATTATCCCAGAAATAGCCATACTTCTCAATACGATCGGCAATCTTGTTAAAACAATGACCAAAATATCTCCAAAGTAACGTCCATTATATCCTTCAAACCACGTTTTTAATCTCATGATCCCTACTTCACTTCCCCATCGCCAATCATCCAGTGCTTCCGGCACCCATAACTGCCAAATGGAAAATAATACAAAAAATATGATCAATATCCAAAATATTGATGATTTCTTTTCTTTTTTCAATGTACTGTTACTCCTTCTTTTGTTACTAATCTTTTGACCCACTCTATAAACTTCTCATATCGAATTAATTTCTTAAACCATTCTAATACAATCGATGTCACCAATGAAATTGCCATAAGTACTATATAATCTAACCATGCATAATAAAATGAATATGTAAATTCATGGAAAAATACGTCTCTGTAAAATGAATGAATCAAGAAAATATTCATAGAATGTTTTCCAAGGAAGCCTAATCCTTTTACGATCCATTTTCCATTTAATATATAAATATATGAAATTACGATCACATACATTGCTGCAAAGCCATCCCAAAAATCTAGATATTTCCATCCAATCCATGCATTTTGTCGACATTTTATGATAACTGCCAAACCTATCAATGATACTATCAAAGACAACAGTTTTCCTGCCACATTCTGTTCCATAAATTTTTCTTTTATTCTCGCAAGCAAGTCATGTTGTGCAAAATACATTCCCAGTGTGTATGCTAATAGATATCGGAACAAATCTGTTGATTGTCCAAATCCACAAGCTCTTGGAACGATAATAGATGCAACAACCACGACCCATTGATATTTTTCCATAATTGAATGTACAAATGGAAAGATCATGATCAAAACGATCGCAAGGCTCATATACCACCATGTCAGACAAAATAACGGTGTTCCCAGTAATTTGGCTAATCCTAATGCATCAATGATCATATAGACCACACTACGAAAATCATGTCCATAAACTTCTATAAAACGTCCAGTTGGAATCGCAAGAATCTCTGTCACAACAAAAATGATCAAAAATCCTGTCATTAATGTGACCATTCGTTTCTTTATATAATTACTCATCGTTGTTTTCTTTTTCTGACTCTCATAAGAAACCCACATTCCGTATCCAGTCATAAAGACAAACATGGCTACGCATATCTTTGAAAAACTAGCAAGATATTGTATCGTATGAGAAGAAAATGGTGCAAACGAAATTGGGTAATACCCCCATCCCTTCGTCGTCGCAAGTTTCTCATACGGAACCGTAGCCCAACGCTGTGCATTCAAAAAGCAATGATGAAACAACAGGATAATGATCGCAATCCCTTTCATCTGCATTGTATGTTCCTTTGTAAACTTCATTCAATCTTACTCCTCTTAATTTTACTGACCTGTATTATATCACAATGTAATACTTTTGTAAAAACTTTTACTTTATATACACCGCAAAAGCTTGTATTTTTTTGCCAACCGGTCTATAATTATCCTGTTTGAGCTAATTTACAAATAAACAAAAAGGGGATGTGATCAATGAAAGTTCAACGCAAATATTTACAACTGGCATGCCTGAATCTGTTTCTTGTCATGTCTGTTATCTTATGTCCTCACCAGACATATGCCAAAGGTAAAAAATTTAAAATCTATTTTACCAATGCAGAAAAATCTATCAAGTTACCTTTAAAATCCAGCCAGACACTATCTGTTCGATACTCTAAGAAGAAAAAAGCTTCCTACAAAATCAAATGGGAATCTTCTAATCCTAGAGTTGTAAAAGTATCAAAAAAAGGTATCCTGACACCAAAGAAAACCGGTAAGTCAGTGATCCGTCATGTGGTCAGAACAAAATCTGGTAAGGTCATTGCAAAAAAATCTATTAAAGTAAAAGTAACACCTGAAATTGCCATCAAAGCAATTTCCTGTGAAGAAGATGCTGCTTCTGAAACACTGATCAAATATCCGAACAAATATCGTTGGAATGTTTCTCTCAAGCCTGCGAATGCATCTCTTGCTTCCGTTACTTTTCAAAGCAGTGATAAATCCATTGCCACGATCAGTAAATCTGGTGTTATCACACCTTTAAAAGAAGGCAACATAACAATGACTGCAAAATATAAAAAAGTTATCTTGAAACGACGTTTTCATGTAACGATTCCATTAAAGAAATTAACAACAAGGCATCAAAAGATCAGTATGCCTTACGGAACTTTCAGGACTTTATCTGTGAATTTCAAACCATGGAATGCATCTGACAAAAAACTTACCTGGAGCACAAACAATGATACCGTTGCCGTTGTCGATGAGAATGGTCATGTAACTACCCGTGGAGTTGGTGTTGCTGTGATCACCGCAACTTCTATAAAAAATCCAAGCAGAAAGTGCAATATCACGATCACTGTCACTGCTGAAAATGGTTTATTATCTACTGAAGATTTGGATTATTTTGACTTAAAAGATGGGGACCGTCTGATGATCATTGCCCATCCAGATGATGACCTCTTATGGGGTGGTGGAAATATGATTCAGGAAATTAAAGAATTAAAAGAAACTGGAAATAACTATTTTGTTGTTTGCCTAACCAATGGCTCTTATGATAGTCGAGCTAGGGATTTTGACTCTGCGATGAATGATATCGGGGCAAAACATGTGATTCTCCGCTATCCTGACCTCTATCGCAGACATCAGGTCGCATGGGATCCTTATACTAACTATATCACACAGGATATCCGGCGTGTCATGAATTATCGTAACTGGAGCAAGATCGTAACACACAATCCTGATGGCGAATACGGACATCAGCATCATAAAAAAACAGATGAATTAGTCACTGCTGTAAGTCATGAAAATGCTGAGCATTACGATAAATTATATTACTTTGAAAAATTCTACACACAGGATGCTATTCCAGAAGGTCTTGCAAAACTCCCTTCTGATGTTGCTCAGAAGAAGCATGCTCTGATCTTTAAAAACTATTTTGACCGTGGTGCGATTCGAATGTATGAATATTTTAATGATTATGAAAATTGGGTAAAAGCTACGGATTGGCAATAATACAATATGGTATAAAAAATGCAGCTGTATTTCAAATTATACACCTGCATTTTTCTTTCTAAATTTTTATTGATATACACGAAATACCAGATCTGCTTTCCCAATCTTCTTGTTACTCCTATACATACATCCATTTGGGTATGCATCATAATTTCCAGTCCAGTATACCGGAAGTTTGTATTTTTGATCTTTTTTCTGATTTACAATCTCTATTGCATATGTCCCAGAATTCTTAACTTTGTTTAACTTCCACTCATATTGATTTTGCGCATAAGATAATTGATCTTGTCGTGCGCTTTCCATTACTTTTCCTGTTTCATCAAGCAGACGCACAGTAAAATCATTCTCATTATTTAATAAATTGAATGTAACATTCTGAAACCTGATTTTTGTAAGAAAACTTTGTTTTATTGCTTCATTCTTCTTCAATGACAGATTCAACATCTGACTTTGTGCAAACTGACTAGCTGCATAAGATTGATCTAACGCCTCTGGATTTTGTTTTAAATAATTATGCATTGGCTGCAAACATACAATCAATCCGATTCCGACCAAACATAACATAACATTCCCTATTGAAATCTTTTGTTTTTGTTCTTTCTTTTCTTCTTCACAAAGATTTTCAATTCCTGTTACCATCATAAACATCATTACACCCATAAAGCATATGCTATACTTTGGATTTGCTTCCCAGAATACATGGAAGATCATTCCTCCAAGTAATGTAAGCATCACAACATAATTCCATGGGTTTCTTTTTCTGAGCATTCCAATCACTGCCACTAATGCAAAGCACCAGACCGCCATCCGCATCAGATAGCTGTACATTAAGATCCATCCATTGTGCTTTCCATTTAAGAACTCGTTTGCTGTTCCATAATCTGTTGAAACATAAGACATTTTTGTAAAATCATCATCTCCTGTCAGCCAGACTTCTCTTAACTTCACTCCAGATAACTGTAAAGTTCCCTTTATCCCAAGCTCTTTATAATTATGAATTGTTTTTTCAATTGTCTTTTCTTTTTTTTGTTTTTGCGTTGAAAGTTGTGAAGTAAACCACACATCACCACTATCATATCGCCCAACTCCATGAGAAGACATCATTAACCAATGTGTTGCTGGAAATTCTTGTGTGTTTTGTTTTGGTATCATATTCTGAAATTTGTACTGATATCCAAAAACAGAAACTGCAATTCCTGCTACCATTCCAAGAATCAGACACATATGTCTTACTTTAAACTTATACTGCTTCCAAAAGATAAACAACGTGATCCCCACTGCAATACAGAGAATCAAATTGGTGATCCTGATCTTAATTCCTATATAAATTACAATTCCTAAAAAAGCACTGTACAAAATGCCCTTCCAATTGTCTTTTTCTTTATGTATTAGCACAAACAACAACAGCAACACCATGATCATACCAAATGATATCGTGTGTGTATAATAATAAGCAATCCAGAAATACGTCCACGGATTCAGTAAAAACAACAACATCCATATGTTAGCCAGTTTTATATTTTTAACTATGCGTATTGCAATATATCCACATAAAATTCCAATATCAATTACTAATAAATTCAAAAAATTTCCCGCAAAAACCAGACTTCCGACAGAAATACCGCAAGACACCAACAATTTATAATAGCAATATAAGATTAGTAAATATCCATAATTATTCGGATAATGTGCAAAATACCCACCAAAACGCTGTAACGAAATCATAGGATTTTGAATCATTCGGATTGCTTCATCATGCAAATATAACAAATCATTCACTGGCTGTATCTTAAATACATAGATTGTCATCAATTGCAATGCAAAAATCATCACAAAGATGATAAAAAATAACGATTTTTTTGCAAAAACAGCTTCTAATTTCTTTCTGTATCTTACGATAAAACAAGCTATGATAAAAAATAACAACGTCCCCAGCCACCTAACCGGCTGAGAAACGTCATTCATCTTTTCTTGTGTATATTGAAATGGAAAACTTACGATCAAATATGCTACGATCAAAATAAACAATCTGATTGAATATTTGTATATAAAATCTTTTATCTTCATCTCCATTCTCCTAGTCATTTAATACCTGTTCAATAATAAATTTAGGTCTGGCCTTTGTCTCCAAATATATTTTTCCAATATATTGTCCAACCATCCCAATCGCGATCAGCTGTAAACCACCTAAAAACCATATCGACATAACAAGGCTAGTCCAGCCACTTACCGTGTTGTTTGTAAAATGCCGTACTAAACAATAAATGATTGCCAAAACACTAATTATACAGATTAAAATTCCAACATTAAAAATCATTTTGATTGGTTTTACACTCAACGATGTAATTCCTTCAAATGCAAAAGAAAGCATTTTCTTCAATGGGTATTTGCTTTCTCCTGCAAATCTCTCAGCTCTCTCATACGTGACAATATCACTCTGATAACCAACCATCGGCACCATCCCTCTAAGAAAGATATTAACTTCGTCAAATTCTAATAATCCTTTTAATGCCCGCTTACTCATCAGTCTGTAATCTGCGTGATTGTAAACAAGCTCTCCGCCCATTTTATTGATCAATTTATAAAATGCTTCTGCCGTAAAACGTTTAAAAAATGTATCTGTATCTCTGGCACTTCGAACACCATATACAATATCGCATCCTTCATAATATTTTTCGATCATCTGATCGACTGCATTAATATCATCCTGAAGGTCCGCATCCATTGATATTACAATATCTGCTTTCTCTGATGCCATTGTCAAACCAGCCAGCAATGCATTTTGATGCCCACGATTTCTGGATAATTTCACTCCTGAAAATATAGAATCCATTTTATGAAATTCATCGATCATATTCCACGTATGATCTTTGGATCCATCATCCACAAAAACAATTCTGCTTTCTTTCGCTATTTTACCATCATGGATCAGCATTTCACATTTTTCCTTTAATCGTTTGGATGTTTCAGCTAATACTTGTTCCTCATTATAGCAAGGCACTACAATATATAATATATTTTTCTCTTTTCTTGATCTTTCTTGCATATTTAATTATCTTTCTCATTATCTATTTTGTTTGTGATCAACTGTAATTTAAATTCGAAATCTTGCCTATTTTTTTGTACAATCGTACTTAAAATCAATCCAGAAAAGAATGCCTGCAACGCTGCAAGTGCTATAAATCCACTTACAATCAAAGTTGGGAAATTCGGTACCAGACCTGTATGAAGATATGTCATAAATACGGGTATAAATAATCCTGCCGCAATAATAATAAGCAAGAATGCCATACTTCCAAAAAACTGAAATGGTCTATAACCTTTAAACAGTTTTATGATCGTAAATAATACCTTCATACCATCTGTATAAGTATTTAATTTAGATTCGCTTCCATCTGGTCTATCTCGATATTCGATGATCACATTATCAACCAGCATATTTTTATCTACTGCATGAATGCTCATTTCAGTTTCGATTTCAAATCCCCTGGATAACACTGGAAATGTTTTAACAAACTGATAGCTAAAAGCTCTATATCCAGTCATAATATCCCGGATATTACTTTTAAAAAGATGATTAATTGCAGCTCTCACCATGCTATTTCCAAGATTATGAAAAGGTCTTTTATTTTCCTCAAAATAGGTAGATGATAATCTGTCCCCTACAACCATATCCACCTTGTATTCTAAAACTTTTTCTGCCATTTCTCGTCCAAATTGGGCAGGATATGTATCATCTCCATCAATCATGATATAACATTGCGCATCAATTTCTCGAAACATCCTTCGGATCACATTTCCTTTTCCCTGTTGATATTCATTTCTTACAATAGCTCCCGCTTCTTTTGCAATCTCTACTGTACGATCTGTGGAATTATTGTTATATACATAGATTGTTGCCTCTGGAAGTTCTTTCTTCCAATCCTCCACTACTTTTTTAATTGTCTTTTCTTCATTGTAACACGGAATCAATACTGCAATTTTTTCCATTACGCATTCTCCTTTGTTAAAATTCATTATATTCTTTATATATTATTTCATTTACAAATGCAACATATAAAATCGTACTCGCTGTAATCGGAAGCATATATCGCATGTCGCCATTTACAGGTGATGCCAGACATATAAGGAATGATGTCACTACTGGCAAAAATGCAATCCAATATCTGATCGTCTTTTTAAAAGAACATACCATGCCAAGCAATCCAATCAAAATCCATAAATATATCATCGGTTTTGTAAATAATGTCAATGGAGTTTTCTGATATATTGTATCTAAAACCCCATGATATATATCTCTGATATATTTTGTTTTTTTCGAATAATATATTTTATATTCTTTTTGGTATATATCCATACTTTCTGGCTGTACATAATATCCATATGGATATCTTATTTCTGTCATATAACCCCAATATCCATATGTCCCATTTAACGTTGCCTGAATATAAGCCGTCGGATGCTTCTTAAGCATTTCAAACCATATGTTAAAATAATCTTTTAAATATTCGTCTTTCTGTTTGTAAGTATTCTTTACTGGGTCAGAAAGATCTGGATCATAATTCTTTCCGATCGTATCGTAATCTAATACTTTTCGAATCACTTTTTCCTCTTCCGTCGAAACATCATTTCCATAATATTTTACATATCTCGCTGTCTGTTGAAAAGGGATGGAGAGCATCTCCTGCTTTCCGCCAGGCTTCACACCTGCCATGGGAAGAATTGCTTTTTGGTAAAGCTCCCAAAACGCCACCATTATTATAAATAAAACTATCAATTGTCTTCGATATTTTTTTACACCTACAATACAAAACGGCATCGTAAAAATTAATATATAAAACCCGTTGTGTCTGACCAAACATAATAATAAAGAGACTATTAAAAACAAAATACTCTTAACTTTTGAATCAAATATCTTCTCTGGTTCTAATACTATATCAAATATAAATAACACAAATAAAACAAATATTGGATAAAATAATGTGTCTTTTACTGCTGTCCTTGCATATGCCGACCAGATAGGAAACAATCCATAAAATACCAATCCTGTAAAACGAATCCAATACTTTGTATTCTTCTTATGCATCCAATAAAAACATATTGCGAAAACACCACTTGTAAATAACAATGTAAATAACAGATACACTGCGATTCCTACATTTTGACATCCAATGTTTCTTCCAAATTTGACAAACATCCCTTCAAACAATGTCGTCAATACAGGATGATGATTCGTCAGATTTCCACTGAAAAACTGCTCATACTGTCGTATAATATCATAAGTTAAACAACCCGGAAAATACAAAATATAATTTGGAAGCCATAAAACAATCAGAATACTCCAAGGAACTGCTATAGGATGATGATCAAATATTTTTTCTCCTATCCCACTGTTTGCTTGAGTCTTTAACCTTATAAAAGACTTCCCCGCTTTTGAATATAATACATTCATGATCATATGTACGATCATTGTAAGAATCATCGTCATGATCAATGCACTGATCATATGTTTTTTATCGCATATGATCAGTGACCAGTTATCTCTCTGATCATAACTTATAGATATAACCATGCATATTGAAAATAAAAATGATATAATCCATGAAATGATTCGATTATTCTGATGCATTGACTGCCTTTCCTCGTTTCTCTTCTTTTTCTTTTCCCTTAAATAATCCCATCAACTGATAAAATGCCAGGCCAAATACAAATGCCTTTAAATTGTAAGCGGCTGGAAAATATGCTTCTACTCCGCATGCGATAAATCCAATTTCTAAAAGCACCATAGCCCCAAAATATCCCTTTTTATAAAGTACCCATACAGCTATAAGCATAAAAGCACAAAAAAGTCCAAACACAATTGGCCCATATTCCAACAATGTTCTTACAATTCCTAATTCTGTTACGTATCCATCATTGGCCTGTGTATAAATTCCATATCCACAAACCTTTCCACCAATGTTACTTCCAAACAGAGGAATTCCAGCTCCAAGAAAACAGTTCCGTGCCACTGTCAATCGTCCTGTGATCAATTGATCTAATCTCATAAATGTTGGATCTGTCAATTGAGAATAAAGTCCATAATATATAGATAAGAAAATTCCTACAAGATTTCCTATCTCTAATAAAATCAGTGAAATCTTAAACTCATAAATTTTTCTTGCATATCTTAAAATAAAATAGGCAATGATCGCTGCTGATCCACAATAAAATGCTGTTCTTGATTTTGATAGTTGATAAAACTCATAGTTGAAATAGAACATGATCGCAAATGCCCACCATTTCATTTTCTTATAATAAGCATATAAAAAACTAACAATCAAAACCATGATCATAAGATGAATCGTGTTCGCATGCCATGTGCAAAACTTATATCGTACTTCTATCATTCCTCGCCCATAATCTTTTACTGTTGTTAATTTATCTGGTGCATTCATAAAGAACCATGTAAAACCATAGCTTAACCCAACAAATCCACATGCAAATACTGCTTTCATCACTTTCTTAAGATCTACGTCTTTCATCGCCAGAATGATCAGATAATTTGCGGGGTAATCAATTCCTCCAGAGCTTTTCCAACATAAATACATCAAAACAGCTCCTGCTGCTCCAATAATTACTTCTTTCCATTGATATTTTGTTAATATTATTTTGACCACAAAACAGATTAATCCAATATAAAATAGTCTTTGCACTGGAATTTGTCTTGTCGGATCTTTCTCTACATACCAATAGTAAGCTATATAAAAAAAGTAGTATGTAATATAGAGTATTGTTCCTAATAAAAAGAACAACTCTCCGACCCATTGTCTTTTATTTTCAATCTTCATCTCTATTGCTCCTGTTTATTTTTCAAAAAAGCCATCGTATATTCTACGACAGCTTTTGTCTAATGCTATGATAATGAAATAATTAATCTTCTGTTCTATATCCATCCGGATTCATAGACTGCCATTTCCAGGAATCTGCACACATTTCTTTGATTCCTTTTTCTGCAGCCCATCCTAATTCTTCTTTTGCTTTTGTCGCATCACAATAGCATGTTGCAATGTCTCCAGCTCTTCGTGGTTTAATCTCGTATGGAAGTGTCTTTCCACAAGCCTCTTCATATGCATGTAAGACATCTAATACGCTATATCCGATTCCTGTTCCAAGGTTGTAGATACGTACTTCTGGTTTTTCTTCAAATTTCTTTAATGCCTTCACATGTCCTTTGGCAAGGTCTACAACATGGATATAATCACGGACACCTGTTCCGTCTGGTGTATCATAATCATCACCAAAGACTCCTAATTTCTCAAGTTTACCAACTGCTACCTGTGCAATATATGGTACTAAGTTATTTGGAATTCCCTTTGGATCTTCTCCGATCAGTCCGCTTTCATGTGCTCCGATAGGGTTAAAGTAACGAAGTAATACAACATTCCATTCTGGGTCTGCTACATGGAAGTCTGTTAAGATCTGCTCTAACATTCCCTTTGTCTGTCCATATGGGTTTGTGATCTGTCCTTTTGGGCATTCCTCTGTAATTGGAATGAAAGCTGGATCTCCATAGACTGTTGCTGAAGAACTAAAGATAATATTCTTCACTCCATGATTTCTCATCACATCACATAAGATCAGTGTTCCTGTGATATTGTTATGATAATATTCTAATGGTTTCTGTACAGATTCTCCAACTGCTTTTAATCCTGCAAAGTTGATCACAGAATCAATATCTTCTGCATCAAAAATCTTCTCTAATGCTTCACGGTCTAAAACATCTGCCTCATAAAATTTTACTGTTTTCCCTGTGATCTGCTCTACTCTCTTTAAAGCTTCTTCACTAGAATTATATAAATTGTCTACTACGACAACTTCATATCCTGCATTTAAAAGTTCCACACATGTATGGCTGCCGATATATCCAGCACCACCTGCTACTAAAATAGCCATGATTTCTCCTCCATTATTGTATATATTATTTATTTACACTATTTTTTATCATACCACATTTCACGATATCATTAAAGTTTTTCTTGTAAAGCAATTATTGGGCACTCGTCTATCTCTGAATCTTTCGTCCTTCAATATAATAACGTTTTTCACAAGCATGTCCCATGGAAAATGTCTTTCTTGGCAGTGTTCCGTCTGTCATCACACTTGGAAACAGCTGATCTTTCTCCATTGCTGGAAGTTCAATTCCTATCGTCTGCTCTTCTTTTGACAGTTCTTTTAAGACATCTTCTCCGTGGATATAATCAATACATCCTGAATTGTCTTTGAGATATTTATCTAAAAATGTCTGTATTTTATCAACTGCTAATTGATGTTTATGTAAATTCAAATGGAGAACTTCTTCCTTCTTTCCATAATAGCAGCGAATTGGTTGTCCTTCTTCGCTGCAACATTCTGTTTTTAATGCATGTATTAATTCTTCAGGATCTGTTCCAGTAATGACTCTGTGAATTGGTTCAAACTGCTGGGAATCATCATGTAGATTCTCGAGTTCTACCAATGCATATCTCGCTGGATGATCTTTGATATGTTCCCATTGATGATTTTTCTTTAACTTCTCGTAACAGGCTTTTGCTGTTGCCAGAGAATGGTTTCCGTCTCCGACTGCATAGACCATTGGATCATCACTTAAATCTTTATATTTTTCTGTCATTTGTTCTTCATATGATTGTAGTTTTTCTAAAAATTGTTCTTTGACCTCTCCGTCTACCAGCCATCCTGCGATATGTCCACCTTCCTGCATCAGATCAAATTCATATAATTTCTCAAGATTTTCCTTCTGCTCTGTTACGATTTCTAATACTTCATTTTTCCAATCATCGCATAGCAAGATCACGTGTGGCAATTCAATCGGTGCCTGATAACGAATCTTCATTCTTGGTGGGATTCGCTCCATGACTGTTTTCTCTGTGGAACGGATCTTTGCTTCGTGTTCTGGCGTATAACTATATTGTTCCAGATCGATCGCACCTACGATCCCTCTTCGAATCTTTCCATTCTGCAAGGTTCTTTCCACATAAACCAAAGAATTTTCATAAGTTTTCAACAGATGATCATCTGCATAATTCTTCATTGTGGATTGAATCTTTCGGATCTTTTCATCTTCTTCCTCACTTCCAAGATATGCTTCTGGAAGCATTAGATGTAACGTTGAAGGCGTATTTCCTACATACTCTTTTACTTCATCCCAGTATTCTGGCTGGGATGAAAACTGGTCACAAGCGATCACGGCCCATTTCTTCATAGAATCTACCTGTGGCATTAAAATATTTGCTGGTAAAAATGTTTCGCTCATGTTTCTTGTTCCTCTTTTCTTATATGACATAAATCTTTATAACTCTTTTTCACACATATCTAACGCTGCTGCAATAACCGCATCCATATCGTAATATTTATATTCTCCGAGTCTTCCTCCGAAGATGATATTTTCTTCTTTCTCGGCTAATTTCTTATACTCTTCATATAATTTTCCATTCTTTTCGTCATTGACTGGATAATATGGTTCATCTCCTAATTTCCACTCGGAGCTGTATTCACGACTGATAACAGTCTTTGGAAGGTCGTTTCCTTCTTCGTCTTTTCCGAATTCAAACCATTTGTGTTCAATGATCCTTGTCCATGGTGTCTCGGCATCCGTGTAGTTCACAGCTGCATTTCCCTGAAAGTTTGGCTGGTCTAATACTTCTGTCTCAAATCTTACGGAACGATATTCTAATTCACCTAATTTATAATCAAAATATGCATCAATTGGTCCTGTGTAGATTACTTTCTCTGCTAATGCATCCAGTTCTTCTTTGTGTTCAAAATAATCTGTATTTAAACGAACTTCTACATCTCCTAACATATTTGCGATCATCTTTGTATATCCGCCCACTGGGATTCCCTGGTATAAGGCGTTGAAATAGTTATTATCAAATGTTAAACGTACTGGTAATCTCTTAATGATAAAGGATGGAAGCTCTGTACATGGTCTTCCCCACTGTTTTTCTGTGTATCCTTTGATCAGTTTCTCGTAAATATCTGTTCCAACTAAGCTGATCGCCTGTTCTTCCAGATTCTTTGGCTCTGTGATCCCTGCTTCTTTCTTCTGCTGTTCAATCTTATCTGCAGCTTCCTGCGGTGTGATCACACCCCACATCTTATTGAATGTGTACATATTAAATGGCAGAGAATATAATTCTCCTTTGTAATTTGCAACTGGTGAGTTTGTGAATCGATTAAACTCTGCAAACTTTGTAATGTAATTCCATACTTTTTTATTGTTTGTATGGAAGATATGGGCTCCATATTTATGTACATGGATCTTCTCAATATCTTCTGTGTATACATTTCCTGCAATATTTGGTCGTTTGTCGATGACTAAGACCTTCTTTCCTTTTGCTGTTGCCTGCTGTGCAAAGACGGCTCCGTATAAACCGGAACCTACGATCAGGTAATCATATTGTTTCATTTTTGTTTTGTCCTTTCTTGTAAACTTCTTATCTATATTATCAAGGTATCTCCCAATATCCATTTTAAAAATAATATTTCTCTGGATAATTATAATCGTTGTAACGTGTGTTCACAATAATATATGGTACATCAACACCACGAAGCACTTTATTCTGCGATGCAATCCTTTGGTATTCTTCTTGTGTAATATGATTATATATCATTGGATATTGCGTTGCCGTATTCTGGTTCTTCCATGGCATACACTGCATAACTCTTGGAAGATTCTGAAACGTACAATCCTTGATATTAATCTCTGAAACACCTCCTCGCACCAAGATTGCTCTGATCTTACGATCCCTGTTATAGGAAGTATATTTTCCTTTACTGTTTTTTCCAATATTCATAAATCTCGTATTGGTCAAAGACACTCTTTGCCAGTTCATCATCTCAATCCCACCGCTGACACAGTTTTTTATCATGCAATCAGAAATTGAGATATCTGTGTGATATTTTTCTACAGAATACTGATGTGTTCCTATTGCTTTTTCAAGATTTGAAAATATACAGTTTGTAATCTGCACATTCTGATTTGGCGTACAGTCATACTGACTCCAGCCATGAGTAAACCCTCTTGTTTTCTTATCTGGAGTATCTAGATTGATTGCCTCGGATGTATGACGTTTACTTGCTTTATATCCTGTAAAGGTACAACGATTGACATTTACATTCTGTGATGCATCCATCTCGATAAAATGTCCATATTTCATATTTTTAAATGTGATTCCCTCAATCGTAACATTTCTGTTATGACACATAACAAGTGCAATACAATTCTGACCAGTTTTTCCCTGATAATCCTGATCGATCACTGCCTTTCCTGTTGAATATATCTTAACATCATGAACCCCATTATATTGTCCATGCACACCCTTTTTCTTCGCTTTCGATGGTTCCAACAATTCAAAAATACCACCACTTGGTTTCATTTTCTTTGCTTTGGTTTTCATGATCTTTTTAATCGTTACACCATCTTTGAGTTCGATCGTAACATTGGATGGAATATATAAAACATTTGGTATCTTATAAGTCCCCTTTTTTATGACTAATTTTCCTCCACCCTTTTTTTCGAGCAGTTCTAAATAAGAGCGGATCACAAAATACTGTTTTGTTGTGGAATTGTAGTATCCTTTTGCTTTTTTGTACTTTCCTTTATATGGTGATGACTTTGGCGTGATCGTGTATGTCTTCTTTGCTGCAGCTTGCGCTTTTGTGTTTGATGTTAACATCATCGCTGAAAATACCGTGATGGCTGTAATTGCAAACACTAATTTTCTTTTTTTCAAATTTATTTTCTCCTTAGTTTATTTATACTTTTTTTCAAATCCGATTTTGCACTATTAATTGATTTCTGTGTTGCCGCATTGCTGTATAATATTTTCTTTGACTTCTTTAATTGCTTCTGCACATACCTCCACTTCTTCTTGTTATACTTTTGTGCTTTTAACTTTGATGCCTTATGAATCGTTTTATAAAGATTCTTAGTTTTCAACCCATCGCTTTTTACAACCACTCTACTTGACAGCTATGTTTTTTCGTTTTTCTATCATAACTTATACCAATTCCAAGAATTTTTTTCACTGCGACTTTCTTTTCAGCTAATTTCCCTTGAAAACGTAATTTATAATTTTTATTTTTTATCTGTTCTAGGGCTTCTTCTGGTGTATGATCTACTTTTAACTCCAAAATCAGTCCTGGATCATATCATCAAATTTATTCATCAGCTCTTTATTCGGAATTCTTACTTCCCCATTCTCGTAACTTAAGAATCCATATACGATCATTGCAGAAAATATCTCATTTTTTGTCGTTAAATTCATCGAAACTGCTGCATATTCCTGAATCTTTACTGTTACTGCCTCTCCCGATATCATTAATGCGAGATCATTTTGTACATCATCTATGTTTTGTCTGATATAATAAAAAATCTCATCATATGGTCCTGAACTTGTCCAGTAATTTCCAATATTATTATTTGTCAATGCCAAAACTACAGATCTTGGATTATACATTCTCTCTCCTGATTTTGTCGTATAACCATCGTACCATTCTTTCAAATCTTCTCTTGAAATATGAATCTCTCGTGTATTCCTCGTATATTTCTCATACAACTGATCTACTTCTGAATCTGTAAATCCAAAATATTCATTATATTTCGCCTCAGATGCCATTGTATATTCCCAAAACATATTTAATTCCGATCCACTGGAATACTTAGCAATCGGAAGAATTCCTGTCATATAAGTCAATTGTACATATGAACGATCCTTCAAAAGATTACTTAAAAATAGCACATACTGCTTTTTATTTTCTTCTGTAACAAAATCCTTATGAAAAATAAAATCCCATTCATCCAGTACAAAAACAAATCTTTGCTGGTCACATTCTTCGAATATCGTCTCTAATACATCTGCTGCCGAATCATCTTCATAAATTTCGATCTGTGGATATTCTTTTCTTAAATCTCTGATCAGATTTGTTTCGATCCTGTCTATATAGTCTGTATATGAATCGCAATCTCTTGGCATCTTGCTGAAATCTATTGATATTACATTATATTGATTCCTGTATTTATTATACAAATCATTCTGTGATATTTTTAATGATTTAAAAATTGAATCTGAATCCTGTTTTTTTCCTAAAAAAGCAGTGATCATATTGGCCATGACTGTCTTTCCAAAACGTCTTGGACGTGTAATGCATATATGGGTATTACCTGAATCTAAAAATGGAAATAATTCTGATAGCATTTGTGATTTATCTACAAAGTATGGCTGTTCTGTTTGTCCTTTGTATAAGACATATGAAGTTGAACTGTTTAGATATCTTCCCATGAATTTACCTCCGCTATCATTGTTTATACACTTTACTTATCATTTTATTATTGTTTTTTAATTTTTGACCTTTTGTCCCCATCCTATTGCTCAATTTTAATCTACATCACTTAATTAATTTTCATGGGGAAGGGGCCGTCATTCTATAGACATTCTTTTTTGTTTAATTCATCGATAATTATTTTAACCTCATCTTTCGACAATAAGTTAATTAATGTAATCCTTTTTCCTAATCCATTTATTGATGTACCCGTATAAAAACCTTTTTTTCGATCAGCAATCCAAAATCTATCATGAAAATCATCATTCCATATAATTTTAATGTCTTGCGTTAATTTATTTTCAATTTTTTTATGAATATCATTATTATAATTTCTATAATTAGTTATCACTCTAATAGATTTCGCTTTAGCTTTCATTATTATTTTGGCAAGTATATTACAATATTCATCATCCTCTTTTTTATTTTTGCTTTCCTTAAATAGATATGGATCTGTAATAATCAACTCTTTTTCTTCTGCTTCTATTTTTGAAAAAAAAGAGGAGAAACAATTTAGTTTTTCTTCATTCGTTATATTTTTCAATAAAACTTCTTCTTGTAAAATCGAATTATTATTTTCTATATTTTTCAATACTTGTTTAATTTTTTCTTCTTTCTTCAAATAAATTTCTATTGACATGCCCAAATCCTGCAATGATTTATTATGTATTTTTTCAATCGAATGTTTGGAATATTCTAATAATACAAATTGCAATAACTTATCTGGTATTTTGGCATTATCATTATTTATCACAAACGAAACTTCTGGAATTCCAATCAAATCATTTATACCATTAATTATGTTAAACCCTATTCCTAATTCCATTTTTAATTTATTATTAAATGCATCTAATACATCAGATACCTCTATATTTTCCTGTACTAACAAAGAATTTTTCTGACTTATATTATTGAATGTAAAATAAAGCATATTTAATCTCCCATCTTTTAATTTAAAACCTTTCTCAATCATAACTACTTGAGTTCATAATTGAAACAATCATTCTGTACAAATCTCCTATTTTCATATACTAAGCAATGAAATTTGATAAATCTATAAAATTTTGTATCATTTTTCCAAAAGATGTCTCCTAAGGTCTCAGGAATCTTATACATTCATTGTAAGCTTCAGCAAATCATCTATATCCCATAAAGTCATTAAATTTTGTTGTTCTTCAGCAAATGCACGTGCATCTTTCGTAAATCTGGAAGATGTAACAATTACCGATTGATTTGCTTGCATTGCCATCTGAACCCCATATACACTTCTAACTACACTAACATCAACCTTATGATTTTCGCCCCAGTGTTTGCATTCAATAATTAATGTATATGGCATGGGATCCGCTTTTGTTGCAATAATATCCTTTCCACCATCTCTTGTTGCCTGTGTAATTTTCACACTAAAACCATGTTTTTTGAATATATCAGCAACAAAATATTCAAAATTCCTCGGTGACATTTTTTTGATTTTTTCCCTATTGTATTCTAAGATATATTCCGTACTCTCATACTCTGCATAAGCTTCATCATAATAGTCAAAATCAAATTCATAATTCATTTCTACTACTGGCTCATCTATAAAGCAGCCTCCATGACACTCTGAATCGGAGAAATTAAAAGCTCCCACAGGATACTCATATCCTCTGATACAAAATTCTATATAAGAATGGCATTTATCACAGTATATTTCTCCACAAAAATCATACTCTATTTCCTCACCCATTGGCCTGTCATACACCACAGAAGTTTTATAATCTAAATTATCTACTTCAACCAATGTTACATTATCACATTCATTGCATCTGATATAAACATTATTTGATATTCGCATCATATTTATCGAATGTCTCCCTCTTTAAAGCTTATATAATTTTTCTCAAATTTAAACAAACTATTTTCGTTTATTATACACAATTCTAAACTTTTCGTCTATTCATGAATTTACATCATAATTTATTTTTGCGTATTCATATTATAAATTAAGGACCTAAATGTAACTTTACACTTAGATCCTCAATAATAGCTCAAAATCATTCAGTCTATTGTCATAAACTATAAAATACCCTTCGCCATCACATATTATTTTTTCATTTTCCACATATCATCAAATCTTTTCGCCTGCTGCTCTTTTTTATAGTCTTCTAGATATTTGATATATGTATATTCCGGCTGATAACCTAATTCTTCTTTTGCATTAGATATATCCATAACAAAGCTGTCAAATGTTGGTTTATCTGGTACTTCTATAATCTCTGATTTATTATCTTCTGGTGAAAAAACATCGATCATTCCTTGAATCTGCTCTCGCAGGGTTGTTTTAATCCCCGTTCCAGCATTATATGTTCCGCCATTCACGTCTGCAAATAATGCTTTATACATCATCTGACATAAATCCTTCACATACAATATATCTTTGAACGCATTTGGATTTCCCCACATCTCAATGTTTTCTCCTTTTTGAGCTCGTTCAATCATATATCTGTATGCAACTAATTTCTTTTTACAATCAACATAATAATATGTATCTGGATGATATAAATAAACATTCGGTAATCGGAATACAAAATTTTTAATTCCATATTCTTGTTTGTAGTGTTCCATCGTGTCTACGATCATACATTTTGTAATCGCATAAAAGGCATGATCTCCTGTATATTTCAACTTTCTAGGCATTTTCGGTGAAAGTACTTCTTCTTTTCCCCAATATCCTGCCATCTCAGCCCATGTTTGTGTATATAAAACTCTATCCACTCCAATTTTTCTGGCATATTCCAATATTCTTAAAGAACCTTTAATATTTGTTTCTACATATATGAAAGGTTCATATTTTTGTAAATATGCTGGTAAAATTCCTGTAAGGTTCACAATTGCATATACATCTTTTGTCGGCAATTTATGAAAATCTGAATCATTGCAAATATCCACCTGCAGGTATTTTATTTCATTCTTTTCGAAATAATCTGTATATTTTCTTCCAACTGCAATAATCTCATATTCATCTTGCAATCTTGTCTTGCAATAATCAATAAAATATGCTCCTATATTTCCAGTTGCTCCAAATACAATTATTTTTTTCATAAATTTAAAAAACCTTTGCCTTTCTTATATAACATCCCGCGCGATTAGAACTATCTGTTATTTTTCCAATATTCTCTGGATGATAATCCACTACTTTCAAAATGTCTTCTGGATTTTCATTTTTTATTTTTTCATATTCATCTAAATCTTCTTGTGTAAAGATAAAAACACTTTCCACATTCATTGAATTGGTTACTTTTGTAAAATCTGGTGCTTCTCCGCATGCTACCTGAATCACCATTTTGACAAAATCATATCCTGTAGAATATCGTACAAGATCACTCCCTATACAATCTCCACCCATTCGTGCTCCGATTTCTATAATTTTTATTTCACCATTCTTATCTATTTTTATTTCAGAATGAGAAGCTCCATTTTCAATTCCTAGTGTATTTAATGCATGGCTTACTACATTTTTTACCTTTTCTAAAACATCTTCTTCAACTGGTGCCGGCTCTAAATGTCCTGTTTCAATAAAGTGCGGTGCACCTGTTGTATGTTTTAATGTTAACGCTAAAAAATGATGATTTCCTTTATAAGAAATATATTCAACGCTATATTCCTGGCCTTTTGCATATTCCTCGATTAATGCTTTATTTTCAAATCCTTCATTCTTGGCTTTCTCAACTGCCTCTTTTAACATTAACGGATTCTCTAACTTAAAGATTCCTCTGCTTCCACTTCTGTCTGTTGGTTTCACTATGACGGGATATTCTAATTGCAGCTCGTCTAATTTTGTATTATCATCAACCAAAATACTTTTTGGACTTGGATCTCCTGCGTTTTCGAATGCTTCTCTCATTAAATGTTTATTTGTACATTTTCCTGTTGTTTCAATCTTATTTCCAGCCAATCCCAATTTTTCAGCCACATAATTGACGGTTATTACTGCAACATCTGATGCTATACTGCAAATTCCACAGATACCTATCTTTTTACATACTTCAAGTATTTCTTCTTTTTCTATAATACTTATAGGATAAAATTTATCTGCAGCTTCTTCTCCTACATCATTTGCCTTCCATGCAAAAACATGTGTGGTATATCCCATTTCTTTTGCTTTTTCTATTAACGGCAGCTGTAAATAACTTGCTCCAATAATTGCAAGATTCTTTTCCAATACTATCAACTCCTCATATGATCAACCAATTAACTTTTATCCTATATTACTCTAAAACATCAAACTTATTTAGAGAAAAACTCCTTGATTCCTTCAACCACTAAATCTACTTGATCTTCACGTAAACCGTAATACATTGGTAAACGAACTAATCTTTCGCTTTCCTTTGTTGTAAACTCATCTTCCCCATCAAATCTTCCAAACTTTTCTCCAGCTGGTGCAGAATGTAATGGAATATAATGAAATACACAGTATAATTCTTTTTCTTTCATAAATTTAATAAACTCTGAACGTTCTTTTAAATCCTTACATTTCAGATAAAACATATGTGCATTATGTTCACATTCTTCTGGCACTGTTGGAATTTCAAATTTTCCTTCCTTCGCCATTGTCTGTAATCCCTGATAGTATCTATTCCATGTCGCAATTCGATTATCATTGATTTCGTCAGCATTTAATAATTGTGCCCACAAATATGCAGCATTTAACTCACTTGGTAAATAACTATCTCCAAAGTCTACCCATGTATACTTATCAACCTGACCTCTGAAAAATTTCGCTCTGTTTGTTCCTTTTTCACGAAGAATCTCTGCTCTTTCATTATATTCTGGATCATTAATAACTAATGCTCCACCTTCTCCCATGGAATAATTTTTTGTTTCATGGAAAGAATAACATCCAAAAGTTCCAATTGTACCAAGATATTTTCCTTTATACTTGCTCATTACACCTTGAGCTGCATCCTCTACCACAATTAAATTATGTCTCTTGGCAATATCCATAATTGTATCCATTTCACATGCTACTCCTGCATAATGCATTGCAATAATAACTTTTGTCCTATCCGTAATTGCATCTTCTATTTTGTTTTCGTCAATATTCATTGTATCAGGTCTAACATCAACAAATACTAATTTAGCACCTGCTAAAACAGCCGATGTAGCTGTACTTGAAAATGTATAACTTGGTAAGATTACTTCATCTCCTGGCTGTAAATTACACAATAACATCGCCATATCTAATGCAGTTGTTCCACTTGTCGTAAGTAATACTTTTTGTGCATTAAAACGGTCTTCCATCCACTGATGACATTTTTTTGTAAACTGACCATCACCGCATATCTTATGTGATTCGATTGCTTGTTTCACATATTCAATTTCATTTCCCACACATGGTGGTACATTAAAGTCAACCATAATTTTCTCTCCTATTTGTGATTTTTTCTTGTTAGTTTATTCATAAATTTCTTTATCAAAATCTTATTCATCCATGGCATTGAACCATACAGAGATCGGTTTATATAATTTACACTTTTGTATTTTTGTTCTTCCAAATCAAAACGTAAATAAAATTCTTTTTGAAATTCTGATGTATCAATCTCTATTACTTCATGTTCATAATCCGTCTGATGTTTTTCAATAACACCTCTGACATTATTTACAAAACGCTGTTCTGTGATAACTGTTCCTTCTAATAATGCTTCTCTTTCTTTTAAATATGATTCATCCGAAAGCAGCTTATCAACATCTTCCACCAAATCCTGATATGTATCATATTCGATTCTCGCTTCTTGCTGGTTTAATAATAATCCATCTGAATCTGCATTATGTCTCAATGTTATTGGTATTTTCCCTGCATTTGCTGAATATTTCATCATCATACCCCCAAACATAGGATATGTATTAAGGTATAACGTGCAATTTTCAATTAAATAATAATAATCTTTTCTTTCACCCACCAGATATGCTCTGTCCGGATATTTTTCTAAAATTTTGACCATTTCGCTGTCATCACCAAATCCCGCATACAAAAATTTAATGTCTTTATTATATTGCAAAATATGATCAACAATCTTATAATACGTATTTTGTTCTTCTCCAAGTGTCTTATATAATGCACCACCACTAAATATATATCTTGCTTTTGTTACATCAAATGGTAACTTCTCATGCGTATCACATCGATCTACAATAAGATTTACTCCAAGTTTGATCAATTTTTCCTTTGGAATATGTCGTTTAAAAAATTGATTTGAAGCTGACATCTCTCTGCTTCCTAAAAAATAATCATTACAATTTACACCTATCCAAAATGCATGGTCTGTCAGGTCAATTAAATGTCTATCAATTTTTCCTTCAAATAATGAAAAGCTTACCGCTCCTGACACATCATTGGGTTTCGTATAAAAGAACATAGCTTTTGGACATCTCTTTATGATAATATCTGTCAATTCTCCCATCCAAGCAGTATATTTATCATTCATATTAATATATTCCCATATAATATCCGCATCTTTCATTAATTTATGGACTTCTGGCTGAGTTTCAACCGCATTTTTATCTGTAACATAAATAACATGATATCCATTCTTCTTCAGCGCGTTTAAATACATTAATACCACACCTCTTGTATCCAGTCCAAATCCATCATAAAACAGAATATTCTTTTCTTTGACTTTTAATTCAGATATCTTATTTTCATATCTTGGTTTTATTTTTTTTGCGATTAAGGATATATTTTTCTCTAAGTCAGTATCAACATACTCTTGATTAAACTGATACTGAATCTCTCCTGCGATTGAAATTGCCGCCATTGCTTTTTCATATTTTCCTTTTGCAATTTCCTTTTCCACAAATCTATAAATATTATTTAAAAATATATTTACTTCCTTTTTCTTGTTCTCCTCACACATGACCGGCTATCCCCTTTTGCATTTTTGTAAGATTTTATTCATTACCTCGACAATAATCTCATTTTTCAATAATAATTGTATTATACCATAAATAATTACGCCACCACCAATGCATGCGATGGTTTTTATCCATAAATTCTGTATTAATTGTCTAATAACTATACAATATAAGGACATAACCACACTTCCAACGACTGGTGCAATAAATACTTTTGAAATTCTATCTATTTTAATACGTTTATCAATTGTAACTATAAGCATAATCATGATTATAAAAGATGAAAAAGCTGTTGTTGCTGCTGCACCATTTGCTCCAAATAGTGGAATCATAAATACATTGGCTATAATATTTACAATTGTTGATATACAGCATATAATCATAAACTTCTTTTCATTTCCAGAAGGCAATAATACCACATTTCCCAAAAAACTGCCTCCAACTAAACTAAATAGAAATGAAATCATTAATATCTGTAATGTACTTGTTCCTTGTACATATCCATTTCCTGCGATGATCAAAATAGCTTCTTTTGCTAACACTGTAGCTCCTGCATAACAAGGTAATCCAATTGTTAAAAATGCCAATAATACTTTTCGTAATAATTGATTAATCCTATCATAATCTTTCACTTCAAACATATAAGAAAGTCTTGGCATTAGCACAAATACGATCGATGATACAATATTGCTAATCAATTTCTCCATTTTGGTTGCTGTACTATAGATTCCAACTTCATAATCTCCCTTGAAAAATCCTAACATTGTAATATCTGAACTATTAAATATAGTCTGCGATAATGTCATAACAAACAGCAGTAAAATAGGAACCATATGCTTCTTCCATGGAATATTTAATGTAAACGTTAATTTACAATATTTTTTCCTATAAAAAACATTCAAAATATTGTATCCACTTGTCGATACAACAGAAATAGCTGCATATTTTATATAGTCATCTGGATGTTTCACAAATATAAACATTAATACCATAGAAAGAATCTGAAATGCTATAGATCGAATTGTTATATATTCAAAATCTTCCATTGCACTATTTAACCAATCCGCACCTATCGTTGTAAATACGATTACAACGCTCTGGATCACGATCAGATTTCGATATGCATCCAATCTTCTAAATAAAAACAAGGATGAGAATAATAAAACATATGCCAGCATCGTCGTACATATATTGATAGAAAATATCTCTGATGCTACTTCTTCTAATCTTCTTTTATCATCTCTGACTTTTGCACACTCTCGTATTGCATATGTTGTTATTCCTAATGTTGCTATCAGTGAAAAATAACTAACATAAGAATCTCCAAAGTTTACTTTTCCTACATTTTCAGTCATTAATACTCTGGATATATATGGAAATGTAATTAATGGAAATATAATACTGGAACATGTTTTTATCATATTCAATATCGTATTTATTTTTAAACTTTTCATTCTTCTATGTATCTCCCTAAAGTTTTGTAAAATTTATTTAAATCTTTTCCATTCTAAAGTTCCTGTTTATCTGGAATCCACTCAATCTGTTCTACACTTTTCAATTCTTTATAAAGTTCTTCTTTATGTTCAGCCACCATATCTTCCGTAATCTGATCAAAATCCTTTTTCAGCATTTGTTCTATCATTTTTTCATCGAACCTATATTTGATTATTTTAGCTGGTACTCCTCCAACAATTGCATATGGCGGTACATCTTTCGATACGACTGCTCCTGCTGCTACCACAGCCCCTTGTCCAATATGAACCCCGGATAATATTGTAGCTCCATGCCCAATCCATACATCATCATCTACCACAATATCACCTTTTGATAAGGCTTCATTTTCTGTCTCTTTTAACATTGTAGCCTTAAATGGAAATGTAGATATCCGAGAAATCCCATGGTCTGCAGCTAATAGAAACGTAACATTTTCCGCAATAGAACATAAACTGCCTATTGTCAAATTACTGCTGTCATCTAAACGCAATATGTTCAATTCTCCATAAGTATATTTTCCGATTTGGATACAGTCAAATGGTACAAAACTATTGAGCACAACTGAATTGTGTGAGTTTTTCTTTCTCCATTCTTTTTGTCTTTTTTTATCTATAATTCTCCACTTAATAAAATTAATGATGCTCACTTTTATCTCCTATATTTCCATCCTACATAAAATCTTGGCATAAATACTAGCTTGAAAACTTTCTTAGCGCTTGCTGCTATCATCTTTCTTTTTCTTTCAGTACCTGCTTTTAATGAGTTTCCCGTAGATGCGGCACCTTTATGTATTACATCCTTCGTTTCAATAATCGCACATTTTAATCTGGCCTTATGCACTAATAACATTGTCGCCAATTCCTCAACATACAAAAAGGTTTCTGGATATAATCCAGAATAATATTTAAAGAAATTTGGTGTCAAAGCAAAAACACTACCCGTAATAACATAATAATCTGTTTGAATTCCTGGTTTTAAAAATTCCATAATTTGAGCTGCATTACTGCTTTTATCTTCCTCTTTTGGATTCTTATTTTTCTTTAAATTACGCATTTTTAACAATTCTTTTATAATTCTCATTGAGAACAATTTTCTTCGGTACTGAGCCCTCATCTCTATGGTTCCATCGAGGTTACGTATGATAGGTATCATTACTCCAATTTCTTTTGTCAGCGCCTCGTACATATCTTTCATAATATATGGAGATGAAAAAACAACATCCGAATTGCAAACAATTATAAAATCGATTCCTTGATGTCTTAACCAATCAATTCCAACATTATTGCCTTTTGCATATCCTAGATTTTTAGAATTTTCTATTAAATGGATTCCTTCATTGTCATTATAACGTTCTTTAAAAGCGTCCATCGATTCATTTTCTGATCCATTATCGACAATTACAACATTTACTTTTACTTCTTTTTGCTCAAGAATACTATCTACACATTTTATAGTTTCTGTATAATTTTTATAATTCAAAACAACAATGCCTATATCGCCCATCTATCTCTCCCTTACATTTCTTCTAGTTAACACAAATTTATATTTAAAAACAAATTTGTATTTGTCTAATAACATTCTTCCTTTATTTTTTATCTCATCTTGTCCACTAATAAAAGTACAATAAAATGGTATCATCTTATACGAAATCAAATGATTATCGATCAAGCTTGCAACTGCAATTAAAATTAATGAAAGCACCATATATTTATCTCTGTTTTTTTCAGCTATATACGTTAAATAGCTCCACATCACTATTACCATGATCGTAAGAATGATACCTCTTTGTAATAAGATTAATACATATCCATTATCAACAAGATTTTCTCCATTAGTTCCTGTTGCTTGTCCTGCTTTCAGTCCATACCCTAAAATACTTAATCCATAATGTTTTAATCCTGCATGTGCCCATCTTATTCTGTTATAAAAAATATCATTTAATAACAGCCATAAGTTCGAACCAGAATTATAAAAATACCCTAAAATTACGCTGATCATCATACAAAATGGATATAAAATCCATATAAAATTCGTTTTAATCGTCCAATTAGGAAAGAATTTATCACTGATTCTCAAAATGCAATAAACAAAAAAAGCTCCTATTATCAATAGGAAAGAAACCCTTGCTCCAAAAGAAATAAAACAGCACATATTTAATATAAGAAAAAGCAGCTGTTCTTTTATAGTGATCTTCTCTTTCTTATAAGCAATAAACATAATATATACGATCATCAATGTTAATGGTATCTGATTACTTGCAAGGAATCCCATCTGATGTCTTATATATTCTCCTCCAAAAAAACTTCCCATATAACTTCCGACCCATCTTGTTGTTATATGATCTTCTAATATTCCTACGAAACTTAATAACATAATAATAATATGACCTACTGTCAAATTATATATGCTCCACTTAAAAATATCTTTTAAATTATCTCTAATCATTGCAAAACAGCCAATAATAATTGCAATTTCAACAATAGCAGTTCCACCATTGAATACTATCATATTGATCAGTGAAATAAAAATTAGAATTCCTATTATCTTTGTTCTTTTTATATCAAGTTTTGCATCATTATAACAGGATAAGATCACAAAAAGAATTCCCATATATTTTAATAATCTAAGGATTTTCCCCATTGGCCCCAGATCAGCAAGTTCTGATTCTATAAATACATTCGTAAGTATATATAGACTATATCCTGTTAGAAATATTGTTCTTTTTTCAATTTTCAATTTTTATCCCACCTTTTATCTTACAAACGCTCTATGAAAGAAATCAATTTTTGTACGGATTGTTTCCATTCAAGCTGCCTAATTGTTTCTATCGAATTTTTCTGTATTTTCTTCATTAACTCAGTATCCATTATCAATTGTTCTACATTCTCCACCATTTCATCAACATTGTTTGGCGTACTTATCATCATATTGTTTTCGTGCTGACCTAAATCCAACACAAAACCAGTATTCGTCCCCACAACAACACATCCACATGCCATTGCCTCTAATGGAGTTAATCCCCATCCTTCTTCCAGGCTAGGGAAAATAAATATATCTGAATTTGAATATAAATCAAGCAGTTTTTGTTTTGTCGGATTCTGATAATATTCTACATCATCTGGAAGGTTCGAATTATCACACATTCCAAACATTCTTAATTTACAGTTTTTATATTTCTTTTTTACTTTTTGAAATACCTCTAATCCATTTTTTACGCCCTTTTTAGGTAATATATGGTTTAACATTAAGAAATTTATTTCAGATGTGTCTTCTTTTCTTTTCCCAGTATTATGATACATATCTGTATCTAATCCATTAAAAACAATCGGAAATGGTCCAATATCCAATTCCTCTCTCATTCGTTGATTGATCCATGACGAAATAACTATTTTATTTAATGGTAATTTATATGTTTCTTTCACATATTCTTCGTTATCCCAGATTTCAAAATCCTGAATAAAATAAAACTTTTTGCCTTTATCTTTATTCAGCTTATTTACTCTATATGCAGATGGCCATGACGTAGCAATCACCGCATCAGCGTCTTTCATAAAAAGATTGTTAATGCTCAACACATATTTGTCATATTCTCTTTTATTCTTTTTTAATGTAATCATAGATTTTACAGTACAATATATACAATGCACCCAATTTTTGATTCTTGATTTATATCGATGCATATTTCTTCCTATAATCTCTTTATAAATTGTTACTGTATGTCCTTCTTCTCTTAAAAGTGTTGCATATTTGTATACAACATCAATTCCTCCAGAATTCCCCATTGCGGGAAGAACGAAATTAATCTGCATAATTTCTTTCTCCTTTTATCCGATACGCCTTTATCCATCCCTTAATAATTGCTGCTAATTTGTCCTTTTTATTGTCTTCGTATAACAATACTACAAACATCAATCCCAAATTTCTAAAATTTCCTCTTATGAAATGTAACCACAAATGATGTTTTAATGGATAGTATACATTATTTTGAGCAATGTAGAATTTTCTAAACGCTGAATGCCCATTAACTACTACATTCCAGAAAAGAAATCTTCTCTTTTCACTTGCCCCTATCTCATGTAATAACTGAACATCTCGAACTTGTATTACACCATATTTATTTTTTCTCATTCTATAGCAATACTCAAAATCAACCGAATCAATAAACATTCTTTCATCATATCCACCAATTCGCTTCCATGCTTTTAAGTTTGAAAATGCCCCTGATGTTATACATGTATTTACATGTTGGATTTTCTTTACTGGATTATGACCTACAATTCCAATATTTCTATCCTTTATGACTGGTGCCACAATTCCTAATCTTTTTTCTATCGTCAAATATTTGCTCATCTCTTTTACAAAATCTTCTTGACATACAGAATCTTGATCTAAACTCAGCATCCACTGATATTCTTTATCACAGCCCCATTTCATTAATGCATTTAATGCTGCCGCTATGCCTTTATTCTTATGTCCTTCTATCAAATAAACATTATGATATTTTTCTAATAATTTCTTTATCTGTTGTATATTTTGGGATCCATTGTCAAAAAGAACTACTTCTTTAAGCTGCGGAGAGATCGCATCAATATTCTGTTTTAGCCTTGTAATTTCTGGATTAAAAGTTACAATTCCAGCATATATTTTACTTATCTGCATCTTTTTACTTCACCCAAACTTCTGTTTTTCTTGCTAAGCCTCTTCCATCTCTAATGCCCTTTATTGCTGCTCTTAGTACTTCTATCTTTTTATCTGCTCTTAAAATACTTGGTAATACAAAACAAATAATAAATCCTCCAAAATTATGACAGTGATAATTTTCTTCATATCCAATAATTCCATAATTCTTATATTTTTTGTTTAGATACAATACATTACGACATGTATAATATACTCTTAGAGGATATACCTTTTTCTTATAAGAAAGCTTTCCAATATTTTCTTTATGCAACATTTTGCTTAATTTAATAAACATTTTGGCTGTCCATGTATTCTTTGGTTCAATCTCTCCAAACTCATGATTTAGTATTAAATAATTTAATCGAAGAATTTTATATCCATATAATCGTATTTTCTTACAATATTCATTATCAACTAAATCAATAAACAGTTTACTATCAAATCCTTTTACAGCTCTCCATATTTTAACATTTGTGCAACTTGCAGATGTAATGCACATATCTATTTCAGAAACTCCTTCTGTTTCTTCTAATTCAAGATATTTTCTTCTACGATCCTGTATCTGAGGACAAATAATTGCTACATTATCTTCTTCAATATACTTGCTATATTCTTTTACCAAATTTTCAGGGCATACTGAGTCTTGGTCTAATGTAATAACCCATTCATAATTAGCTTTCTCTGCACAAACCATAATCTGATTCAGTGCTTTGGCAATTCCCATATTCTTAGAATTTACAACCAGCTTAATACGATTTTCATCATAGCTTTTTATGATTTTAATAATCTCTTCACTATCTTTTGACCCATTTTCTATAATAATCAGTTTATCTACCTGACTTAAAATGCTATCTATATTTTCTTTAAATCTTTTTATATCTGGATTGTATGACACAATTCCTGCAGCAAATACTTTGTTTTTATTACACATGAGAATATTCTCCTTATCAACTTCTTTCGAACATCTTTTCAACAATATTTTCTAATCTCTCATTAAACTTTTCATTATTATTCTCTAGTTCGGTAGTCATGCTTTTTGCAATCTTATCATATCTTAAAATTGCCTTTTCCAAGTTTTTAATATTCTTTACAACAATAATATTCCCATATCTCTGCTTCACCGCTGTAGAAAATTCTACCTGATGATTATTAACATGTTCATCATATTTTTTCTGTCGTGGCACAACAATCGGTATTTTTCCTATCTGCAGTGGCATAATAAAACTAGAAGGTCCTCCATGTGTAATCACAATATCTGCCTTGTCAACATTTTCTAACATTTGATCATATGGAAGTAATTCTGACCATTCACAGTATTTTGGCTCATAAGTACAGTAACCAGTCTGCATAATAACTTCGTCTTTAATGATTCCATTCCCCTTTAATCTGTCAATCTCCTCAATCAGACGATTAAATTGTTGTTCGTGTGTTCCTACTGTTACAAATATCAAAAGAATACCTCCTAGAATATACTTCCTAAATTAATTGCCTTTGGATAAACTTTTTTCATTTCATCCCATTGCACAATAAATTTATCAACAATCGGATAAACAAGTTTTCCTGTTAATGTTGGTTTGTCAATTCGATCAAACACTTCAATATAAATTAATTTCTTTCCCATTAATTTTGCAATATAGAAAAATGGCACTGCAACTGCTGCCCCTGATGATATCACAAGATCTGGTTTTTCTTTCCTCAAAACTCTTAGTGCTACAAACGTATTTTTTATTAAATTTTTAATATTCCTGTTTGTTGGAAAATAACATGGATATACTTTTTCCCCTTTTAACATACTCTTCGCATCTTCTTTATCGAATGTAACCCAGAATCGTTTTTTATTTTCCCAGAAAGGCTTTAACATATATAAATGTGTTAAATGTCCTCCACTAGACCCAACTAAACATACCTTCATATTTCTACCTCGTTTACTATCTTGCTCCATCACTATGCAACACAACCTGAACTGTCTTCAAGATAATCTCAATATCTCTCTTCAAAGACCAGTTCTTAATATATTCTACATCCATAGAAACAATTTCTTCAAAGTCCGTAATATCACTACGTCCACTTACCTGCCATACTCCAGTTAATCCAGGAGTCATACTTAATCGACGTTTGTGATATCCTTCATACTGCTCAAATTCATCCACCGTTGGTGGTCTTGTCCCAACAAGGCTCATATCACCTTTTAAGACATTCCAAAACTGCGGCAATTCATCCAAGCTTGTCTTACGAATAAACTTCCCAATCTTTGTGATTCTTGGATCATCTGTCATCTTAAACATCAGACCATCCATTTCATTTTGTTCCATCAATTCTTTTTTTCTTTCTTCTGCATCTGCATACATAGACCGAAATTTATAGATTTTAAAAATACGTCCATTTCGCCCAACTCTCTTCTGTGAAAAGAATAGTGGTCCTGGCGATTCTAATTTAATCATTGGTCCTAAGACAATCGTTACAACTGCTGTAATCAGTAACCCAACGATTCCTCCCAGAATATCCATCAAACGTTTCAGTACAATCATATGTAATGGAATCTCTCTTTGTGCAAATGTGATTGTTGGATATTTACCGATTCGATTAAGATACTTACTTCCACTTTCTACATCTAATTCATATAAATTGATATGTAAATCAACTGTAATTCCCATCTCCTCAAATCGTTGCACTAATTTCTGAATCTGTTCATCCGGCTCTTCTGGAATCAAAATAAATACTTCGTCTACTACCTCTCTGATTGCATATTGAAGCATTGTATTCCTATTTGCGACAATTGGAATATCCATAACTTGCTGTCCTGTCAAATCTTTGTCTGTAATGATAATCCCTGTCACCCATAGATTCCATGTCTTTTCCTTGATGATACTTCTTACCACTTCATCCATTCGATCTGACGTTGTTACAATCAACATCTTTCTTGTGATCGAATTATATGGTCGATACTTTAAAATATACCATCGATAAATCATATGTGATATCTGCATCCACCAAAAACTAAATATCATCGTTGTAAGATAAATAAATCTCGAATAATCTCTTGCATCATCAATTAGATATGCAACTGTCGCCATCAATGCAGCTGTAATCAAGTTTGTTTTGAAATTTGCCCAAAATTCTTTCCAAAACTTGCGCTTAAAGAAATTGCGATTTGGATCTATTACTAAATATACGATCGTTAACATAAAAATAGCTATCAGCCATCGATATATTACTCTGTTATCCTTTGCCCACACCCCATTGATGTCTTGATAAAATCTAATATGAGACATTAAAAAATATCCAATTGTAATTCCGAAAACATCACCAATATAAATAATTAAATTTTGTAGTTGTGAACGTTTTACTCCCATAGTTCCTATTCCTCTACTGCATAATTTCTTAATTTCTTTTTGCTTTCTTGCTTAAATTTACAAGATACATAATAAAGAAAATTCCTGCTGCAATAACAAATCCACCCGCTGCTCCAACGACCATCATTTTTTTAGTGCTTACCTTCTGCTCTGCTTCTACTTTTGATGGGTAATCTGCAATTACAAGTTTATTTCTTTCTAGTTTCTTCTGTACTACATCCTGAAATACCGGTAAAATTTCCTTTGAAATGACCTTTACATCATCTTTATTTTCAGATTTGACTTTAATTTCAACAACCCTTGTTCCGTCTACAACTTCTGCTGAAATTGCATCTTTTACATCATCTTTTGATACTTTTGTCTTCTTAGCAACTTCATTTGTGATCAAATCAGTTTTGATTAATCTGACATAATCATATGCAACTTCCCCAGCATTATCCCTAATCAGCACCTTATCAGACGTCTTAGGCACAGTAACATATACCTGCATCTTAGAACTATACTCTGTCACGCTCTTCACCTTCGCATACCCAAATCCAGCTCCAGCGAATACTACCATTCCTATCAAAATAAACACCCACTTTGACAGAATATATTTACACATATCCAATAAATCTACCTCGATCAAATCGACTCTTTCCTTCTGACTCATAACCCTTCTCTCCTTTTGATTCTTTTTCTCTGTATTTTCTGCCTGTCTCCTTGGCATATATTCTTTATTTTAACATATATATAACATAATTACTACATTTCTGTAACTTTTCTTTTCATCTTACTTTCTTCTCTGGTATTCTTTTGCTGTCTTCACGATCTGAAAGACTCTTTCTGTGTCCATTTTGCTTTCGCAGAGCATTCTGATTCGTTCTCCTAGCCATGTGACTAATTTATCTCTTCTTGATATTGTGATAAATGGTGATCGTTGTAATAATTCATTAAATTCTTCCTCAAGTCCTGTCAGCTTTTGGAATTCATACCGCTCTATATTCTGGATCAAAGCAATCTGTTCTTCATGATATTTACAGAATGGTTTTGATTCATTGAGTGGCAATGTTTTGATCTTATTTTCGCTGATTCCTGCAAATGCTGATGTTCCTGTGTCAAAGATTGGTGCTGCTTTTTCTATCTGCAGTGTATTTACATTACGGATCATCCCAAAATTATTATAATGTCTGTCTCTGTTACAGATGATAAAATCCAGAATCAACATATCGTCCAGACTGTCTGTTATATCAACTCCCATCTCCTGACAGCATTCCTTATAATGTTGATAGCATGAATGGTGATTGATCTTCTTTTTTATCTTCATAAACATATTTGCAGTAATCAATTCTGTATCAGGTGTTATAAAGTTATCACAAGCGGAAAATGCATGATCTTCTTGATAACCACATTGATACTTTACGTAATTCTTAATATCTAATCTATCACATATCATATTCGCCAAGACTTCATTTAATGGTTCTTGTTGTGACTCTCCACTCCCTGCTTTCAACAACACTCTTCTTTGATTCTGAATCACCCATTTTTTTCTAAGCCATCCGTCAGATGTATTATCTGGTGACATAAAATCACCGCTAAATTGTCCTCCAAACAAAGCACTTCCTACATCTTCTGAAAATGGATTTTCAAAAAAATTGATATCTTTCCATTGTATCTTTGAGTGATCTGGCCGGATCCAGTATTGATCGCTTAATGATAATCCATAGCTTTTCTCCAGAAGTTCTTTTGATGAATCAATTTCCATATTCTCAAGTGCTTCTTTGATTCCTGTGCGGCTTGCCGGTATAGATCGTCCATGCCACCAATGATTTAAAATCTTGACATCAATTCCTGTTTTGGTTCGTGTTCCAATTGGAAGATACTCTTCATTCCATGTATCTGTTATACGCAAGATCGTCCCCATCTGTGTTTCAAAATCGATCACGGGATTATTCTTATTCATCAATGTGTAAATCATGGGCACACCTTCTTTCTATAACTATGGGCACAGTTTTCTTTTTATTATACCACAAACCATAACACTCAAAAAGAGACAACACATATCTTCATCTGCTGTCTCTTTTCTTGTGTTTTCTATTCTTACCAGAACTTTGTATTCGTTGTAATATAATCCACTTTCTGTGCAATATAATCTGCGACTCTTTCTGTATCGTCCACAGTCCAAAGTCCTACATTCACTCCACCATCTTTGAATGCCTTGATGTCTGAGAGTGAAATCTTATCACAATTTGCATCTAATTCAATCTTACGTTTCTTGTAATAATTGATCATTCCCTGATCTGGATTGTTTGTTACATGCTGTAATTTTACATTTGTGGATGTTGTTGCGTTATCGTCTAAGACTTTTCTCATCTGTACCATTGTTTCAAAGTCATAGGCGATAAACATATATTCTTTATTCCCCATGATCTGATTTGTTAATGCATACAAATCTTCCATGTTGTTCTTTGTCACTGCCTGCATTCGAGAATCATTGGTTGTTTCATTTCCGTATTCTACGAATTCCATCTTGATCTCGATAACTGGTACCATGTTGTACTTCTTGCATGTTGTTAAATAATCTTCTAAAGTTGCAACGGTTGTTGCTGATTTTACATTCTTATATTTTGAAATGTTATTTCCAGATTTGATCGTCAGTTTCTGGATCTCTGATAATGTCATATCTTCTGGTTTCTTATCAACTCCGCATAATCTCTTGAATGTCAGGTCGTGCTGCAGAATGAATTTCTTGTCTTTTGTCATTCGGACATCTGTTTCCGCTCCCCAGAATCCTGCTCCACCTGCTAATTCATAGGCTTTGATCGTATTTTCCGGTGCTTCGACACTTAATCCGCGGTGTGCGATAAACTTGGCACTATTTTTTGTGATCGGTGTTACAACAGTCACTTTGTAACTGTTTTTCTTCTTTGATCCATCGGCTGCTGTTGCTGTGATCGTAGCTGTTCCGACTTTCTTTCCTGTTACAACTCCACTTGTGCTGACTGTTGCCACGCTTGTGCTAGAAGATTTGTATGTTACCTTTTTATTTGCTGCGTAAGTTGGTGTTACGATCGCTGGATTGCTGACCTTTTTCCCTTTCTGTACGGCTACGCTTGCTTTTGCAAATGTGATCGCTGTCACTTTCTGTTTCTTTACTGTGACTTTGCATGTTACTTTCTTTGATTTTTGTGATTTCACGTAACATGTGATCGTTGCTTTTCCTGCTTTGACAGGTGTGACAACTCCTTTTGCACTGACTTTGGCAATCTTCTTATTACTTGTTTTCCATCCAAGCTTCGCTTTGGATGCTTTGGCTGGTGTGATCTTCACTGCAAATCTCTGCGCATTTCCAACATACATTGTCTTTCTATATGCTGACCATTTGATCTTTGATACTTTCGTTGCTGCGGATACTGGAATCAAGCTTGTCATAAGAAATACACCTAAGATAATGATCACTGTGAATTTCTTTAATCCTGCCTGTATCATTTTTTTTACGTTTTTCATAGTTCCTCCCACTCATTTAACATTTTTGTAACATTTGTCTAAGGGCTATTTTATCATGTTTTTTGTATTTTTACCAGTATCTCTTCTTATTTTAACATTGATTTAACAACTTTTTTCTGTACTTTTCAAAGTACAATCCATATATTCCCAGTCCGATCCATGCCACCAGACTGATCCATGCCCCTATTTTTAATCCTGGTGTTTCATAATCTAATTTGACACTTTGTGTTCCTTTTTTCATTATGATCCCCATAAACATCCCGTTTGCCTTATAAATCTTTGTGCGATTTCCATTGACTGTTGCTTTCCATCCTTTGGAGTATGGAATCGTTACACACAGAATTTGGTCTTTTTTCGCATGATAGACTCCTCTGAAATGATTTCCTTCGTATTGGATCTGTTTCATTGAGTTCTCCTTGCGTTCCTTTAATCTGGCAAGAACATCTTTTTTAGGAACTGTGATCAAACTGATATCATCAAATTCATATTCACCTGGAGACAAGAAATTTAATCTTACTTTTTCTTTTGCCTTGCTTGTCTGATGATTAATCTTTACGATGTAATCTTTTCTTCCAAAATAGTATGGATTGAAGGTGCTTTGAATATGAATTTTCTGTTGTACATCATTTTGTGTCACAAGGATTCCTTTTGTCCCCTTTCTTCCAGTCAATATGAAGTTATCGTCTCCATTTTTCTTTCCATGGTAAACGAGATTTTTAAAATACAGATAAGTTTCCTTGTCTTTCTCTACTGGCACCGTAATATCCGCATATTTCTTCCCTTTTGGAGATGAGATCCTTGTCTCTGGCAATGAGATCGTCTGTATATCAGGATCGTTTCTTTGTTCGTTGTGTTGAATCTCTTTGTCTGCCGGATGCTGATTCAATATGATCTGTGCAAGCATTGCCTGTTCCTTGCCGATTCCATTTAACTGCTCGTATTGCTGCTCTGTCATATAAGAATCATATGCATATGCAAATGGCAGTGCATATTTATTCTTATATAATGTGATATTTCCTTTTTTACTTTGTTTCTCAACTCCGTATGGTACATCCCCCTTGGAACTTACATCTTTTGCAACCTGACTGTTATGTGCTACTGTTATGTATTTTACGCCAGCTAATGACAGGAGTCCCAGTCTTTGATCGACTCCTTTATATTTATCTGCATATTGCATTCCCAACGTATCATATCCTTTGATCGTATCTGTCACACATTTTGCTGTGATACTGTAATATCCGCTGATCGTATTCAAATGGTTGATCAGTCCATAATTTTTATATCGATATCCCTCTGCATGTACTCGATAAACAGATGGATCATTTACCTTACTCAGCATACGGATATTATCTTCCTTCAATGTTCGATATGCTTGTCCCTGATCCATAAATTCCTGTGTATAAGCATATCCTTTTGGATCGAATCTGTAATATCCATGCACTCCCACTGATATCAGGAGCAAGATTGCCATGCTCACTCGCACAATTCTCTTCTGTGTATCATAGCCAAGTCTTTGAAAGATCAACAATAGAATATAAAATACTGCAATTAATCCACAGGCTTCCATGATCCCTTTATTCTTCAGGATTTCTTCTCCTGATGCATTTACGATGATACAAAATACAGTATATATGATGATTCCTGCTCCGATCCCGATCTGCTGTCGTTTTGACATCACAAACAGACGTGGATACATTTCTGCTGTCAACAATGCCACAATAAAGCTCAGTGCAAATGCCCACCGGTTGTTTGCATAGGAAAACCCATTAAATGCATATCCAAAAATTGGGAGAATCAAAGCAATGATACTTGCTATAAATGCCGCTCTGTATTTTTTATGTTTCATTCGCTGTGAAAACAGTGTAAATAATACAACGATCCCAACGATCGGCAGATATCCTGCGTTCGTATTGCTGCCCATATTTCCGTATCCAATAAAGTTTTCAATAAACAGCAGATAATATTTCCCTGGGTATACGATCAATGATTTCCAGTCAACCCCCTTGCCGTAACGGCCATTTCCTAGGAATCCTATAACGGATGGCAGTAAAATCACTGCTGCCATTGCAATTCCAAGTGTATAATACATTCCAAACTTCAAGATTGCCAGGAAAAAGTTTTTCATCTTGTTTTCTTCGGTATATTCATAAAAACGGATCCACGCATAGATTACCGCAAATATCGTCAGCATATATAAAAAATAATAATTGCTCATTGCTGATACGCAGACTGCGAAAATAAATACATACGGTCTTTCTCTCTGATAGATCTTCTCAATTCCAAGACATAACAGCGGAAAATAAATCATCGGATTGATGAAGAATGGATGGCGCAGTCCTAGTCGAAAGCAAAATCCGCTAAATACATAGACCAGTGCCCCAATCACAGTTCCATAACTTCGTTTTTTCATTTTTCTTGCATACATGATAAACGTGATCCCTGCCAGATACATTCGTAACACGATCATGAAATTATACATAGTTTCTGTATTCTTTGGCGAAACAAATCCGTAGAGGAGGTTTAACGGATCACCGATCGCATAGTAATTCAATGTTGAGAGGATATCTGCACCATACCCAAGACTCATATCCCACATCACAAGTTTTGGGTGTCCCGCCAGAAGATTACAGAAAAATTCTCTTAGTGCTTTCCCATAATATGCTAATGCTGAAAAATGCTGGCTTAATCCGTCTTCTACTCCTGCTCCCCATACAAAGCTTTTTCCTTCGGCAAAAAATGGCAGAAATGCCACGATACACATCAGTAAAAACATCAGTGTATAGACTCCATAGCAATACTTTCTTTGTTCTTTTATCATTATACTTTTCCTTTACCCTTTACCCTTTACCCTTTTTTGTTCATTATCACGCTTAGTATACCACATTTTGGATTGAAAATTCCTGAAAAATGTCTTAAGATATTGGATGTATGTACATTTTAGAATATTTTATATCTATCGGAGGTAATATGATATGTTAAATTTGATAAAGAAATTATATAATGATTCGCGAATTCGTTATTTGTTTTTTGGTGGATTGACAACCCTCGTTAATCTTGGAATGTTTGCTTTATTAAAAGGACCATGTGGAATTGATTATAAGATCAGCAACTTTTTCTCTGTTGCGATCGCGATCTGTTTTGCATTTGTTGTAAATAAGCTATATGTATTTCAGTCTAAATCTGAATCCTTCACAGATACAATTCATGAATTCATCAAGTTTGTTCTCGGTCGTCTTGTAACCATGGCTGTCGAAGTGGGCGGAGTCCCTTTCTGTGTTGAAATCCTTCATCAGCCACAGATGATCGCCAAGTTAGAAACACAAGTTATTGTTACAATCGTCAATTATTTTATCAGTAAATTTCTTGTTTTTAAATCTCAAAAAAAATGATTCCTTGTATCATATAAAATCCCTGAGATCAGATATTCATCTCATCCGATCTCAGGGATTTGTATTGTTATTCTTTGGATTTGATCACTTCTGAGATAATGTATCTCGGACGCATCTTCACTTCATCGTAAATCTTCGCGATATAATATCCGATCACACCTAAGCTGAACATCAAAATGCTTCCAACCAACAGTAACAACAAGATCACTGTTGTAAATCCTGCAACTGCATGTCCAGAAAAATACATATAAAGCGATTGTATTCCAAGTAGTACTGCAAATACGAAGAATACAACGCCAAAAAATGTGACGATCTGCATTGGTGCGGCGCTAAATGATGTGATATTATTCACTGCATATCGTACTAATGATTTGAATGACCATTTGGATTCTCCTGCTTCTCGTTCCTGCACATCAAATTCTACGTATGTTGTCTTGAATCCTACCCAGGATGACAATGCACGGAAAAATACATTTCGTTCTGGAAGTTTCAGAAATTCTTCTGCTGCTTGTCGATCCATCAACTTGAAATCAGATGCTCTGGACATATCGATTCCTGTCGCATCACTGATAATACTGTAAAATGTTTTTGCAAACATCTTGTGAATGAAACTTTCTCTTCCTCTGGATGCTTTTACTCCCTCGATCACCTGATATCCGTCTTCCCATAAACGATACATCTTTATAAGTGTTTCTGGCGGATGCTGAAGATCACAGTCCATTACTGCAATACAGTCTCCTTCTGCCTGTGTGATCCCTGCAAAAACGGCTCCTTCTTTTCCAAAATTTCTGGAAAAGCAGACTCCTTTGATATGTGCTCTTTCTTCCTTGAGTTCTAAGATTTTCTCCCATGTATGATCTTTAGATCCGTCATTTACGAATACTAATTCATATGGGATCTGTTCTTTCTCAAGCAGGTCTCCTACCACCTGTGCTGTTTTCTTGATCATCTGTTCTTCGTTATAAGCTGGAAGAACAACCGATAACATCTTATCCATTGTAAATATCTCTCCTTATATTTTATTCTACCGTGATCTTTGCACTGACGTTCTTCTCAATCGACATATTCTTGATCTTTGTCAGCTGAACCTGTACCGTATGCGTTCCTGGTTCGTACAGCTGCATGTCAATCTTTGGATTTAAATCCTTCACTACAACTTTATCTACTACAGAGCGCAATCCGCTAATCTTCACCTTTAACTCTGAGTCATCAAATTTGACATCATAATTCTTCGTATTATTGATCAATGCGATCTGTCCTGTCGGAATCGTCAATGTTCGTTTCGTCTTCTTCTCGATGTTTGCACGAATCACGATATTCTTGATCTTATCTACAGATTTTACAAATGTAATACCATCTGGCAGTTTAATATCGGACGCTTTGATCGTTTTTTCAATACTCTTTGTACTATCACTGATATCTAAATTCGCCAGTTTGATACTGCTGATCTTCTCCAGATCATCTTCAGCTCCAGTAATTTCTATATGTTTTGGTTCATAATCAATGCTTCCAAGTACATATCCCTTGCCCGGCGTTCCTTTTGTTTCCACTGTAAATGGTATTGTCTTCGTTCTTGATAATCCAATCTTTACTTTAATCTTGGTCGTATCAAGTTTGATGCGGTCCTGACTTACTTCATCTCCGTCTTCATCATAACACTTGACATTCTGAGCCATTGTCACATCTTTCTTCAATCCGGATACATCTACTTTCGCTACGATCTGTTTGATCCTGCTTACCACACTCTTTGGCCCAGATACAGAGATCAGATTCGGCGTTGCTGTCTGCGTGCTTACCGTATATCCACTCGCTGGTGTTCCTTTCACCACAACATTGACTGGTATCTGGTCACTCTTCACATCTTCCAATACGACTTTGACCGTTGCACCACCTGTATCGATATCTAACTGACTCTTATAACGTAAAGCTTCAACTTCGATCTGGATCGCATGAACATCTGACATAGAAGATACATCTGCCGTTGCACGGAAATCTGACTTCGTCAAACGATCTACAACATCTTTCTTTCCCTTCACAGTAAAGCTTACGGTATCTCCAGATTCAATCTTATAAGTCTGATTAAGATCGTCTAAAACCTGTTCATTCAGCATATCAACCGGTACATCGCTGAAAGTCTTCTTGATGACCGGGTTATCGGTGTTGATAACAAACATCCAAAGTAGAAAGGCAAAAACAACAGAAATTATTTTTAAAAGCAGATCACTTTCCATTCTTTTTTTCATTTCGATTCCGCCCCTTCCATAGTTTGAATTTCTTATTCTGTCCTTTTTCTTCTCTCAGGACAGCCAGTTCATCTCTCAATCTCTGTGGATCCAGATGTCTGATGATCTTTCCATCCCTTGCGATAGAAATACCACCAGTTTCTTCGGATACGATCACAGTGATACTGTCTGAAACTTCACTGATTCCTACTGCTGCTCTGTGTCTGGTACCCATTTCCTTTCCAATCTCTACACTATCGCTTAGTGGAAGATAGCAGGTTGCTGACACGATCCTGTTGTTGTGAATGATCACCGCGCCATCATGGAGTGGTGTATTGTGTTCAAAGATATTGATCAGAAGCTGGCTGCTGACCTTCGCATCAATTGGAATTCCTGTACGCTCATACTCTCCAAGTGCTACTTCTCTTTGCAGTACAATCAGTGCTCCTGTCTTTACCTTTCCCATCTCAATCGCTGCTCTTGATATCTCTTGCAGAGTTCTGGCTGTATATTCCAGTTCTTCCTGACGGCTATCTGTAGAGAAAATATCAGTCACCCAGTTCTTTCTTCCAAGCTGTTCCAATGCGCTTCGGAGTTCTGGCTGGAAGACGATCAAAATCGCTGTGATTCCCACACCCATTGTATTGGAAAGAATCCATGAAACTGTATGTAATTGCAGTAAATATGCCGCAAATGCAATACAAAGCAAGATAATGATCCCTTTTAATAATACCCAGGCTCTTGTTGTTTTGATCCATTTGACGATCAGATAGATCATAACACTGACGATCAGAATATCTACAATGTCATTCAGACCGATCTTCGGAATCGATGTCCAATATATATATTTTTCAAGTCCATCAAAAAATTTACTCAAATTTCCTCTCCCTTTTCTTTGTCCTGTTCTTTATGTTCTTGTTTATGTTCTTTTCTTTTTAAACTAAATCTATGTGATGGTACCGTGATCTGTGTAACATTAAATTCTTCTTCTTCCACAGTCACTTTCGGTATCGCTCTTACATAATAATAGTATTCTTCATCTTCAAATTCAAATGTTTCTTCTCTGGTATAGTCGATCACATTGTATAAAAACTGTATGATCAGGGCAATCGCAATGCTTCCTATGATCGTTCCGATCTGTGATGTGATATTGATCTCATTGTTAACCAGATATCCTCCTATGAACATGCAGATCAGATATACAACTCCTCCTGCAAGGATTGAAATATTCCATCCATGCGCTGCTCCACGCTTGCGAATTGCTGTTACGAGTGCTGTCACCAGACAGAATACCACAAAATACAAAAGCAGATCCTTATTGTCGATCGCTCTTGCTGCGATCAGACTGTAGACCTTCCCATGTGCTGATCCTGATGCCAGCTGGTTCATTGTCTGCTGAAGGATATTGGACAGATAATAGATCACTGTTCCCATTAAGATCGCTGGAAGTCCTGCAATTCCACAAAACATCCCAGCAAAGATCGGTAAACATGCAGGCAGTTGAAAATAAAAGAAGATTGGCACCATCATCAGATAAATCCTTGTCTCTGGAAAAACTCTCTGATATACAAGAAAATATAATACAACTACCAGTGCAAAAAATAATGTCACTTCTAACGATACATGAAGTAACTCTAAGAATATAACGACATAAAAGATCAGCGATAATGCTGATATTGGAATAAAAACACTGATCACTCCCATCATAAAGATAAAAAATGGCTGTGAAAAGGTCTCTGTATATCCAAACAATTCCCCTAATACATAAAATAAAACAGTTCCTCCAAGGAATCTCATCCCTGATTGAATATATCTTCCTCTCGCCGTGAGGAATTTCAAAAATCGTTCTCTATATATCAATAATTTTTCCATCTTCGTCTTCCTCCTCGACTATCGTTGGACTAATGTCTTCATTCTCTTTTTCTTTATATAATGTTTCTAGTTCTTCTAAATGCTTGTCATAGATCAGTACCCTTGCCCTTACCTCATCATACTGCCTGGATGCTCGCATCTTCGTAAAATGCAGGTAGACAAAAAATACCGCAACATAAATTCCTATGATCACAGCCGCAGATACTATAACTTTACCTTCTCTCAGCTTCATGATCACAATATCTAACTGCATGATACACAACAATCCTGTCATGATCAGAAATGAGATCAACAAGGCAATGCTTGTCTTGATCTTCTCCGATCTGACATAATCTTTCTTGGTATATTTGTAAATACGGAAATCACCTTTTCCATAATTCTTCTCATACTTGGCCATCTCAGCCATAATCTTTACTTTCTCTTCTGAAATCATATGCTTTCACCTGCTTTTTCAGTCTTATTTTTATTATAGCATGGAATATAGCAAAAAAAAAGGAGGTATGAAAACTCATACCTCCTAAATCAATTCTTCTTATCCGAAGTATCTCTTTAATAATCCTTCAAATGCTTTACCATGACGTGCTTCGTCTCTTGCCATCTCATGAACTGTATCATGGATTGCATCTAAGTTTGCTGCTTTCGCACGTTTTGCAAGGTCAAATTTACCTTCTGTTGCTCCATGTTCTGCATCTACACGCATCTCTAAGTTCTTCTTTGTGCTGTCTGTTACAACTTCACCTAATAACTCAGCAAATTTTGCTGCATGTTCTGCTTCTTCGTATGCTGCTTTCTCCCAGTATAATCCGATCTCTGGATATCCTTCTCTGTGAGCTACTCTTGCCATTGCAAGGTACATTCCTACTTCAGAACATTCTCCTTCGAAGTTTGCTCTTAGATCAGCTAAGATATCTTCGCTGACACCTTTGGCAACACCTACTACGTGTTCTGCTGCCCATTCTTTTTCTCCTTCTACCTGCTCTTTGAATTTATCTGCTGGTACTCCACACTGTGGACATTTCTCTGGTGGCTGTTCTCCTTCGTGTACATATCCGCATACTGTACAAATCCATTTCTTCATAATTCTTGTTCTCCTTTATACTTTATATGATCATTTATGTTGCTTTGCCTTTCGGCTTAGTGTCTTTTGTTTAAAACAGTAATAATTACTATTTTTAACTTGTCTTTATATTACCATCACATTTTACTTTTGTCAATGATTTTTTAAACAATTTTTGCAGATTCCTTTAAAATAAACAATATTCTGTGTAATCTTTCCAGGAAAGTTCTCACTTGCGATCTCATTTAACTTCTCATCGATCGGTGCCATCTCCAGATCGATGACTGCTCCACATTCCTGACACACAAAATGATAGTGTGAATCGGTGCATGCATCGTAATGATCTGCTCCTCCTTCGTAAGATAGCTTTAGTATTTCCCCGCGTTCGCTTAATAATGCAAGATTTCGATAGACTGTTCCAAGACTGATCTTCGGAAACTCTTCTTTGATGTTCATATATACCATATCGGCAGTTGGATGGTCTTTGCGAGTCATTAAAAACTTTATGATGGCATCTCTTTGCTTGCTTTTTTTCGTTGCTGGCTGCATAACCTCTTCCTTTCCTCTTTAATTCAAGTAATAACTGTTACTGTTTTTAGTATATATATTTTTATACATTATGTCAACCATTTCGAAGAAAATTGTATAAATTTATATACACAAAGCAGACAGGTATTTGATTTCCTGTCTGCTTTGTGCATTTTTAAAACTTAGGGAGTATAACCAAAGTGTCAGTTTTAGCTCTGGAATACTTTATGTGGATTCAAGATATTCTTTGGATCAAATGCTTTCTTAATTCCACTCATTAACTCAATTGTTTCTGGATCAAGAGATTCTCTCAAATATGGTTTCTTCGCAAATCCGATTCCATGTTCTCCGGATACTTTTCCACCTAACTGTGCAGCTTTCTCGTAGATCTTCTCCATTGCTGCTGCCATTCGTTTTTCAAATTCTTCCTGGCTTAAGTCATCTTTTAAGATATAAGAATGAAGGTTTCCATCTCCAGCATGTCCGAAACTCTTGATACGTATATCTACTTCATTATGTAAGTTATGAAGGTATTCTACCATTTCATTGACTTTATTTCTTGGTACGACCATGTCTACTTCATCCATATCAGTTGTAGATCCTTTGATCGCTTCAAGGAAGGCTCCTCTAGCTTTCCAGATAGATTCTTCTCTTTCTTCTGTATCTGAGATCAGTACGTCAAGTGCTCCTGCCTCTAAACAAAGTTTTGCAACTTTATCATAATCTGCTTCAATCTCTTCTGTTGAATTGCCGTCAAATTTGAGCAGAAGGTACGCATCGGATTGGGAATCTGGGAATTTTTTACCTAGGTACTCTTCTGCATCAATGATGACCTCCCTCTGCATAAACTCAATGGCAGTTGGGATTGCTTTGGACTTGATAATGAGAGGTACTGTGTCAATTGCTTCTTTTAAGGTTTTAAATGGTATCAGTAAACTAATTGCCTTTTTAGGCAGAGGGAGTAATTTTAATGTGGCTTTTGTGATAAAGCCTAAGGTTCCTTCGGAACCGATCATCAGGTCTTTTAAGGAATATCCGGAACTGTTTTTTACAACCTTTCCTCCAAATTCCACGATCTTTCCATTTGGAAGGACAACTTCAAGACCTCTGACATAATCTCTGGTCACGCCATATTTTACAGCACGCATACCACCGGCATTTGTACTGATATTTCCACCGATCGTTGCGGATTTCTCTCCTGGATCTGGTGGGTAGAAGAAATCATGATCTTCCACGTAGGCAGCAAGTTCCATTAATAAAACTCCTGGTTCTACGGTGATCGTTAAGTTTTCTTCATCAAGTTCTAATATATGATTCATGAGGCTTGAATCGATCATGATCCCGTGTTCGATCGCTACGGAAGATCCTACCAGACCGGTTCCAGCTCCTCTTGGTGTGACCGGAATATTATTTTCATATGCATATTTCATGATCTCAGAGATTTCTTCTGCAGAAGTCGCTTTTACTACAACATCTGGGTAGCTTTGTGCTCCTCCTAATTCATCATGACTGTATTCTTCGTTGATATTTTCTGCATATAAAATTCTTTCATCGTCTTTTATGATATTTTTGATAACTTCTAAATCAGCTTGATCAAATTTCTTATAACTCATATCTCTTACGCCCCTTTCGCAGCTTTAATCTTCTCGATCAGTTTTGGTACGATATCGTAGACATCTCCTACCAGACAATAATGTGCTGTCTTAAAGATCGGTGCTTTTTCATCGGAATTAATGGATACGATGCAGTCAGAGTGATCCATTCCAGCTACAAACTGAATGGCTCCTGATACACCACAGGTAATGATCAGTTTCGGGCGTACGGTTCTTCCACTTAATCCTACCTGACATTTTGCTTCTACCCATCCTGCTTCTGCAAGTGGTCTTGTACAGGCTACCTGTCCGTCTAACAGTTCTGCTAATTCTCTGATCATTGCAAGGTCTTCTTCTTTCTTGATTCCTCGTCCTGCAACGACTAAAACATCGGCAGATTCGATAAACTTCTCTGGCTCTTTCTTTACAATATCTAATACATCCACATGTGCTTTGATCTTTTCTTTATCGATCGCACATGAAATGATCTCTCCATGTGTTTCTTCTGTTCTTTCCGGTGCATTCATGACTTTGTATCTTACCGTTGCCATCTGTGGACGGTTATTTGGTGTTAAGATATGTGCCATGATGTTTCCACCAAATGCTGGTCTGATCTGAGAAAGGTCTGTGTTCTCATCCATCTCAAGAATCGTACAGTCTGCTGTTAATCCTGTCTTCATTCTTGCAGCTACCCTTGGTGCCAACTGTCTTCCGACTGTTGTTGCTCCTGTCAGGATCGCACATGGCTGATGTTTCTTGATGAAATCTTCAAATACAGATGTATAAGATTCTATTTTGAATCTTGCTAACTCTGGGAAGTCGTAAACAAATACTTTATCAACTCCGTAGTGTAATAATTCTTCTGCCTTATCTGAAATGTTATTTCCCATAAATAAAGCATAGACTGGATGATTGATCTTACTTGCCAGCTCTCGTGCTTTTCCGATCAATTCGTATGTTACTGGATGAATTTCTCCATCAACATGATCGACATAAACAGCGATTCCGTTCCACTGACTCTTATCAATTTCTTCTTTTTTCTCATCTTCTACATATTCTACTGCTCCAGCTGGTCCTTTCTTCACACATAATTTACACATCTTACATGCGGCATTGATAGAAAGTTTTCCGTCTTTTTCTTCCATCGCACCGAATGGACAAATATCAACCAGAACCTGTGGATCTTCTACTTTTTCCTGATGTATTACTAATTTTGGCATTCTCATTTCCCCCTTTTAGATAAATTTCATATCTGTGATCATATGGAATAATTTGTCTGCGACTTCACTTCCGTCTCCGTCCCATACTTCATGATGGTCATTCGCTGTTGGAGGGAAAATTCGTTTTACCTGTGTTGGTGAACCATTTAATCCATAATGTGTTTCGTCTTTGTCTTCCATATCATCTAAGGAATATACTTCAATTTCACGGTCTGCGGTATCCATCTTCTTTACATAGGATGGAAGTCTTGGCTGGAAAATGTCTTTATCTACGGATAACAGACATGGATACTGAACTTTAGCAATCTCCAGTTCTTCCGGCAGATCCATCTCGATCGTGATCGCATCGGATTCTACTTTAGATATCTTCTTTACATTTGATACGCTTGGGATATTTAACCATTCAGATACTTCGGAACCAACCTGTGCTGTGTCACCATCAGTTGTCTGTTTTCCACATAGGATCAGGTCAAAATCTCCCATCTTCTTGATTCCCTGTGCGATCGTATAACTTGTTGCCAGTACATCGGCTCCACCAAATCTTCGGTCTGATAATAATGCTCCACGGTCAACTCCCATGGCAAATGCTTCTCTGATCACTGTCATTGCCTGTGGTGGTCCCATACTGATGACACTGATCGTTCCACCTACTTCTTCTCTGATCTTAAGCGCTGTCTCTAACGCATACAGATCATATGGATTCATCTTTGAATCGGCTCCGTTTCTTAACAGCACACCGGTTACTGGATCAACTTCCACTTTATTAGATGCCGGTACCTGTTTGATACATACTAAAATGTCCATTGCTATTCCTCCTCATTCCTAAGACTTTCTATCCTTTATCTTAAGCTCTTCCGCTCTATATTGGTACTACCAATTTTGTTTGAAAAAAATTTGGATGTTTTCGCATCCATTGTTTTTATCTGTTTTTGTCTTATTGGTACTACCAATTTATGTTTTTATTATATATACATTGTCTACTTTTGTAAAGTACTATTTGACATTTTTCTTTTTTTTGTTAATCTTGCATAAAAAAGAAGAGCCAAAATGGCTCTTTCCTTAAAGTTCTTTGTGAATAATGTTATCAATCATATCAAAATGTTTCATCAATGCTTTCTGTCCATTGACCACATCTCTCTTTAATAAACATTCGACAATCTGCTTATGTGCTTCCTGTAACATTCCTTTTCGCTTCTCAGTTCTTAAGATTTCTCGACGCATTTCAAAAATGAAGATATCCATCACTTCAGATAATGCATCTAAGATATTCACGATCAGAACATTGCCTGATGCTTTCGCGATCGCATAATGGATCTTCTTATCATACATTGTCTTCTCATCGTTATCTGTACTCTGATCTAATGCATTCACATATTCTTGTAATTCTATGATGTCTTTTGTCTCTGCATTCTTCACTGCAAGTGCATATGCCTGCATCTCCAGTCCGATACGGATCTGGTTGATCTGATCATAATCAAGCTTATCAAGCATAAACATCATAGAGAGGGCATCTACCATATATCCCTTAAAATTTCCTGATATATAATTTCCTGCTCCTTGTCTACTTGAGACCACTCCCATGACAGTTAAGATTTTCAACGCTTCACGAACGGAATTCCTGCTGACTCCAAGCTTCTCTGAGATTTCTCTCTCTGGTGGAAGGCCTTGTCCAAGAACAAGTTCCTGATTCATGATCTGTTCTTTGATACTATCTATGACGATCTCATAGGCTTTCTTTGTTTTTTCCATATTAATATCCCATTCTGTCTATTACTTTTTTTCTTAATCACATAATAGGTAACATTATACCAGATTCACTTTTTTTTGAAAACCCCTTGCAATATCCTTTGAATAGTTGTAGTATGTAAGAAAGTTAGATGTGGTTTTTAATACTACGTATTGAATTTTATAACACTAGAATGATTGGAGGTTTTACCATGAAACATAAATTAAAAGATCCAGGAAGTGCAATTACCCATTTGATCGGAATGATCCTGGCCGCGATCGTTTCCATTCCATTGATCATCAAGAGCTTTTTAAGCGGTGATTATGTACGCATTATCTCTTTGATCATATTTACTATAAGTATGATTGGTCTTTATGGTGCAAGTACTGCTTATCACTCTTTTAATATTTCACCAACGATCAATAAGAAGTTAAAGAAACTTGACCATGCAATGATCTTTGTTCTGATCGCTGGTTCTTACACACCGATCTGTACGATCGTTCTTGGCGGCACGCTTGGATATGGACTTTTATCCGTGATCTGGATCATCGCGATCCTTGGTATCGTATTTAAGATGTTCTGGGTATCTTGTCCGAAGTGGGTATCTTCTGTCATGTATATCGCAATGGGATGGCTTTGTATCGTTGCGATCGCACCGATCATCCATAGTTTATCCAAGACATCTTTTGGATGGCTGCTTGCTGGCGGTATCATTTATACAGTTGGTGGTGTGATCTATGCACTAAAGATTCCTTGGTTCGAAAATCACTGGAAGAATTTTGGTCTGCATGAGATCTTTCATCTGTTTGTTATGGGTGGAAGTTTATGCCATATGATCCTAATGTTCCAGATTTAATTTTTGCTCCTGTTGGTAGTTTTCTATTAACAGGAGTTTTTCCTTTCTGGTAAGACGTTTGATCTTTGCTTCTTTACTCATTGCTTCCTGCTTTGTATCAAATTCTTCAAGATATACAAGTTCTACTGGTCCTCGTCCTCTTGTATATTTTGCACCTTTTCCTTCATTATGCATCTTCAGGCGATGTTTGATATCGTTAGTCCATCCTGTGTATAAACTATTATCACTGCATTTTAATATGTACGTTACATTCTTCATCTGTCTTATCCTCTGTCTATCTGTATATTGATCCAGCCCTGATCTTCATTTTCTTTGAAGAAAGGCTGTCAGATGTTCTCTGACCGCCTTTCCTCTACATCAACCAGATATGTTATGGCTGTTATTTTCTCACTTTATTTTATTCCAGATATTTTAAAGGGTCTACACTTTTTTTATCTTTTTCCATCTGAAAATAGAGATTCGTTCCTTCTAATGTGTAATAACTTGTCGGCTCTGCGACTTTTGCAATAACTTCTCCTGCATTGACCATTGTTCCTTCTTTTACTCTGATATCTTTAAGCTGTCCGTATAATACGGTATATTCATTTCCAAGATCCATCAATACCGTTTGTCCATATTCTGCTGATTTTTTAATTTCTCTTACCTTTGCCTTACGGACTGCCTTCACCTCGTCTCCTTCTTTTGCTTCGATCAGGATTCCTTTGTTGATACGGTACTGGTCAAGAGATTCAAAATAGATGGTTGAATTTACACTGTATGGAAGAATGATATTGCCTTTGATCGGCCATGTCAGTTTGGATGTACCATTATACGTAACACTTTCACTCATGGTACGTTTCATTTGTGCCGTTGTCTCTGTTTCTTTCTTGTCTTGCGTTGTTGTTTTTGTTTTTTCCTGTGTTGCACTGTTATTAGCTCCGATCGATTCTTCTTTCAGGCTGACTTCCTGTTTTGCCTGATCTCTCCTCTGGCGGAATGTCGCACTGTAGTACGCCATGATTCCAAGAAAGAATACGAATCCTATGATCATTGCCCCATAATATTTGCGCAGCGGAAATGGGTTTTGTTTGTTATTTTTTCTCATTTTCATCACCTCAAACATAGTTTTGCCCATTTCCATCTGTTTATTCATATAGTTTTTGAATCATTGTTTTTGGATAGTAATATTTTAATATTTTTTGATAGGTTTTTCCTTGCTTTGCCATCTGATCTGCACCATACTGGCTTAGTCCTAATCCATTTCCCTTTCCGAGACAGATGATCCTTAAATTTCCTTTATATTGTTCAAAATAAAAATTATTGGATGCCAGTTGCAGCCATCTTGCAAAATCTTCTCCAGAAATGATATATGATACGGCCTTGATCTGTTTGACATATCCATTCTTTGTTACCGTTAAAATTCTCAGATTTTTTTGTAATTGTTGTATGGTGATTTTCTTTTTCATGTGTTCTTCTAGTATAATCTGCATCCTTTGATATGAAATTGTCTTCATTGACATATAATCTTTGGATTCGATATCACTTAAACTTTCTTTCTGTCTTAGATAAGGAATCTTTTTCCCGAACCATTCACTTGCATCTAATGTCATCCCCACACTCACTGCATGAAAATATGGTTCGATCAATGCTCCTTTGTATGTGATCACCTTTCCGATCGTTTCTTTGACTGCTTTTTTTCGTTTCTGATCCATGATCTCATAGGCACGATCACCCAGTTTACTTTTATATTGTTCGTCTTTGTACACCTGATATGGTATGCTTTCCATCTTTATCTTCTTTGATCTGCCCATTTTCCGGATCAGATCTGTCCTTAAGATCACAGCCTGACATTTGATCGTTTCTTCTTCTTGATCCATGGAAATCTGTCCTGGGAGGATTTTTAAAAGGTAACTTTCCAAATCAATATCTTGGTCCTTGTCTTGTATTTTATATCCACTGTCATAGTTTTCAAACGAAATATTTTTCTTGTTTTCTTTATTGATATATATCGTAATAATATATGGAATCGTTGTTAACAAAAAAAATAAAAATAATATATATGTCATTTTGTACCTCATTCCAATCCTCCTTTTGTCCGTCTTACTATTTTATGTTACAATAGAAAAAAATATGAAAGGACTCTTATATTTTATGAAAAGATATGATTTTACAATTACATCTGACCGTGGACTTCACGCACAGCCTGTAGCTGCTCTTGCAAGTATCGCATGTAAAAGTGCTTCTTGTGTTACACTCGAATATGATGGAGGAGAAATCGATGTATCCAATGCGATCCGTCTAATGTCTGCTTGTATCTCCTACAATGATAAAGTAAGTCTGATCGTTTCTGGATCTGACGAGGATGAAACAATGGAGAAATTAAAGGAAATCGTCACTTCACAACTTTTATAAGAATACTGTTCGTTTTTATCAGATTATGTTATACTGAAGTTGTTATAGGGCAGCTTATCCTGACCCTTCTATTTTTATGTTGAAAAGGAGTATTCAATGGATATAAATCATCTTACCTTGCTCACAGATCTTTATGAATTAACCATGATGCAAGGATATTTTAAAACAGGGAATGATGAAACTGTAGTTTTTGATGTTTTTTACCGTGATAATCCTTCTGGAAGTGGCTATGCGATCACTTGCGGACTCGATCAGGTCATTGATTATATCAAAAACTTATCTTTTTCATATGATGATATTGATTATCTTCGTAATCAAGGGATTTTTGATGAAGATTTTCTGGAATATCTTGCTGGATATCATTTTACAGGAGATATTTATGCGATCGCGGAAGGAACTGTTGTATTCCCAAGAGAACCGCTTCTGAAAGTTAAAGCACCTATCATGGAGGCACAGCTTGTAGAAACTGCGCTCCTTAATATCATCAATCATCAAAGTCTGATCGCTACGAAGGCTTCTCGTGTAGTTTATGCTGCTGGTGGAAGTGGTGTTATGGAATTCGGACTTCGACGTGCTCAGGGACCTGACGCTGGTACTTATGGTGCCCGTGCTGCCGTGATCGGTGGTTGTGATGGTACTTCGAATGTACTTGCTGGTAAATGTTTTGATATTCCGATCCTTGGAACTCATGCACACAGCTGGATCATGAGTTTTGATGACGAATATCATGCTTTCCGTGCTTATGCAGATCTTTATCCAGATTCCTGCACTTTACTTGTTGACACTTATGACACTCTTCGTTCTGGTGTTCCAAATGCGATCCGTGTATTTGAAGAATTAAGAGCAGAAGGTCATATGCCAAAGCACTATGGAATCCGTTTAGACAGTGGGGATCTTGCTTATCTTACAAAGAAAGCCCGTATCATGCTTGATGAAGCAGGTTTTCCTGATGCAGTGATCGCTGCTTCTGGAGACCTTGATGAGAATCTGATCACAAGCTTAAAATCTCAGGGTGCACCGATCACTTCATGGGGTGTTGGTACAAAACTGATCACTTCTGCAGATTGTCCTGCATTTGGAGGTGTCTATAAACTTGCTGCCTCTAAACCAAAAGGTGCTGATGAATTTACTGCTAAGATCAAGATTTCTGAGAATCCTGCAAAGATCACAAATCCTGGAAATAAAACGATTTATCGTATCTACGGAAAGGAAGATGGAAAGATCCGTGGTGATCTGATCTGTCTTGTCGGGGAACATTATGATGAATCTGACGATCTGACGATCTTTGATCCTCAGGCTACTTGGAAGAAGTCTACACTTGCTGGTGGTACTTATACAATGCGTGAACTTTTAGTTCCAATCTTTATCAAAGGTCAATGTGTTTACAAGAGTCCTTCTGTTATGGACATCCGTTCCTATTGTAAGGATGAATTGAACACGTTATGGGATGAGAGCAGACGTCTTGTGAATCCACAGGAAGTCTATGTCGATCTTTCCATGCCTCTTTACAAATTAAAGAATGAATTGCTTGATGCAAATCACAAAAAATAAAATCATTTATAGAAGGGAGAACGATCATGATTCGTTTTTTTGCAGATATTATTTATCTGTTTTTTTTCCTGACATTAACCGCACCGCTTTATCCATTGTTTGATCATTGGAACAAAACTGGAAAAGCTCATAAACGTTCATCCATAGCACAACGCATGATCTTACGATCTTTTAAGATCTGTCTTGCTATGGCTGGTACAAAATTAATTGTTGATGGTCAGGAAAACATACCAGAAGATGGTGCTGTTTTATATGTTGGAAATCATAGCAGTTATTATGATATTTTATGCAGCTACGTTGCTACTGAACGTGGAATGGGATTTTTTGCCAAGAAAGAAATGGAAAAGATTCCTTGTCTATCCCACTGGATGCGTTTTATCAACTGCCTGTTTTTAGATCGTAAGAATATCAAAGCTGGACTTGCTACCATGAATGAAGGTACAAAACTTTTGAAAGATGGTTTTTCCATTGCAATCTTCCCAGAAGGTACCAGAAGTCAGGATGAAGATCCTCATGAGTTCAAAGAAGGAAGTTTACGTCCTGCTCTGAAAGCTGGTGTTCCTGTAATTCCGATGGCAATTTCAGGTACTGCTGATATCTTAGAGAATAACAGACGTTTTCAGGTAAAACCAACGACTGTTCATATTACTTTTGGACAGCCAATCTATCCTGATCAGCTTGAAAGAGCTGAGAAAAAGCATCTCGGTGCTACAATTCGTGAAGAAATTATCGAAATGCGAAAAAAACATAAGACAAGTTAAGAAAAAAATGCTATAATAGTTAAGATATTCAAATGTATATATTAGGAGGAGAAGATAATATGAGTGTATGGACAGTTATCCTTATTATTGCGGTAATTGCTGCGATCATTCTTGGTGTTCTGTATTTTGTTGGTAGAAAGATGCAGGCAAAACAGGAAGATCAGCGTGCGCAGTTAGATCAGATGGCACAGACAGTGAATATGCTTGTCATAGATAAGAAGCGAATGAAGATCATGGAAGCTGGATTTCCTAAGATGGTAACTGATAACATTCCGAAACGTGCTAAGATGTCTAAGGTACCAGTTGTTAAAGCAAAGATTGGACCAAAGATCACTCCATTATTGTGTGATGAGGCAATCTTCGATGACGTTCCTGTAAAGGCTGAGATCAAAGCTGTTGTCAGTGGTATTTATATCACATCCATCAAGAATCTTCGTAATGTTGCACCACCTGAACCTGAAAAACGTGGTCTGCGTGCAAAACTTACTAAGAAGAGTGCTGAATTTATGCGTAAGAATTAATTTCTTATTATTGTATAAGGAATCTAAAATGCAAAATACCGGAAACTTATCATGTGAAAGTTTCCGGTATTTTTTGTTGTAAAATATTCTTTTATTTTCTTTCCTGAATCTTAACGATGACATATCCTTTTTCCGTTGAAATATAGCCGATCTTGAGATACTGACCGTCTTTCTTGATATATCCACCCTGTGTCGATGGTCTGTGGTAACCAAACTTCTTAATAAATTTATCACCATAGGAAAAATGAACACCCTTGATATCAAAGCTTTCTTCTTCCATATCTTCCTGATCTTCTCCACCACTGGATGCTGGTACAAAATTCTCTACATATCCTTCAACACTCTTGTAATTTCCTTGCTTATATGCTTGGATCACCTGCACATATCCAAAACAGAATCTAAGTGCTGCGATCGCACAGATTACAAGACACACTGCAGCTAACAACTTAAAAAATGGTTTCCGTGAACATAAGAGCAGTAATACTCCTATAATTCCTAAAATAGCAAATGGAATGACCCATCTTGCTTGTATCGTAAAATTGCTGGCTTCATATAATAGTTTCATATATTCAAGCCTCCCTTCCATACTCTTTCCACTCCATGTGAAAGTATTACTTAATTCAGATTTGTTATCGTTGCATCGCAATATTCTAAGACTTTCGAAAATTCCATATCTCCACCAAATAAGTCTAAGGCACTTCCGATCGTCACATCAATCTTATCATTTCCATAGTTTTTCAGCAATTCCAGATCGTCAAAATTCTTAACTCCACCTGCATATGTGACTTTATTGCCATTATATCGAGCTAATAATTGCACGAGTTCCTGATCGATCCCCTGTGCTTTTCCTTCTACATCAACTCCATGAATCAGATATTCATCACACCATGATTCCAGTTTGTGCAGAAGTTCTATGGTTAATTCTTCTTCCGTAAACTTCTGCCAGCGGTCTGTTGTGATATAGTATTTGTCATCTCTCTTTCGACAACTAAGGTCAAGTACCAGATGTTCTCTTCCTACCTGTTCTTTTAGAGCATCCAGTCTGTCATAATGAACCTTTCCACCTGCAAATACAAAAGATGTTACGATCACATGTGATGCGCCAGACTCAATGAATTCTTTGGCATTCTCATCTGTGATCCCTCCACCGATCTGAAGACCCCCTTCAAATGCTTTCAACGCCTTTAATGCCTGTACCTTATCTTCTTCGTAGTACTTCGAATCTCTGGCATTCAGCATGATGATATGTCCACCATTCAAATGATTCTCTTTATATAATTTTCCATAAAATGTACCATCTTTTTCGGATACAAAATTTTCTGTTGCAAAATCTCCCTGATCAAGAAGACTTCCTCCTACAATCTGTTTGATCTTGCCATTGTGAATGTCAATGCATGGTCTAAATCTCATCTTTTCTTATCATCTCCTGTTTATTCCGTCATCTCTAATAAGTCAAATGCTTCTCCACTTGGATCTGCTTTAAATACCATTCTCTCACCTGTTGTTGGATGTTCAAATGCGATTCGTGCTGCAAATAGACCGATCTCTTTGTATTTCTTCTTTGTCTTTTGATAGATCGGATTATACTTTGTATCTCCCCAGATTCCAAATCCTCTGCTTGATGTCTGAACACGGATCTGATGGTGACGGCCTGTCTCTAAATGGATCAGACAATACGTGTATTTCATCTTGGAATCTTCCATCATATCAATAACTTCATAGTCAAGGATCGCTTCTTTGGCTCCTGGCGTTCCTTCTTTGACAATTTTGGATACATTATTCTTCGGATCTTTTAATAAATAATCCCTGAATGTCCCTTCGTCGTCAGGCAGCCATCCGGTCAATACTGCCTGATAGTCTTTCTCAAAAGTATGATCTTTGATCTGTTCTGTCAGAGATGCAGCTGCCTTCTTGGTTCTTGCAAATACCATTACCCCGCCAACTGGACGGTCTAAGCGGTGAACTAAATAAAGCTGTGGCTCCCCATCTGTATTTTCCTCAAAAAACAGTTGATTTTTAAGCTGATGCAAAAGATCCATGTCGCCCGTCTTGTCACTGGAAACGGGGATTCCTTTTGGCTTCTCACAGACAACGATCTGGTCATCTTTATATATGATATTTATCTTTTTATTCTTTCTCATAAAAATCTCCTACATCTTGAAACGATATCCAACACCCCATATTGTCTCGATATATTGAGGTTTTGCTGTGTTAACTTCGATCTTCTCCCTGATCTTCTTGATATGAACCGTAACGGTTGCGATATCTCCTAAAGATTCCATATCCCAGATCTTATTAAATAATTCTTCCTTGGTAAAGACTCTGTTTGGATGTCCTGCAAGGAATGTTAAAAGATCAAATTCTTTCGTTGTAAAGACTTTTTCCTCTCCATTTAAGTATACACGTCTTGCAGTCTTATCAATCTTCAATCCACGGATCTCAATGATATCATTGACTTCCATCTGATTATTTACAAGACGCTGATAACGATTCAGATGTGCCTTCACTCTTGCTACAAGTTCACTTGGACTAAATGGCTTTGTGATATAATCATCTGCACCGAGTCCTAACCCTCGAATCTTATCGATATCTTCTTTTCTTGCAGATACCATAAGGATCGGAATTTCTTTTGCTTCTCGAATCTGCTTACAGATCTCAAATCCATCAACTCCAGGTAACATGATATCTAAAATGATCATATCAAAATCATTTTTTAGAGCCTTCTCAAGTCCCTGTTGTCCATCTGTTTCGATTTCTACTTCAAAAGAACTTAATTCCAGATAATCTTTCTCTAATTCTGCAATTGAAAGTTCGTCTTCTACGATTAATACTTTGCTCATGTTATTTCTCCTTTGACTGATCGATTACTTTATTTAGTGTAAAGAATATTGTCGTTCCAGCACGCAGCTTACTCTCTGCCCAGATCTCACCGCCATGTTCTTCGATGATCTTCTTACAAATAGATAATCCAAGACCACTTCCACCTGCTGAATTTCTCGACATATCTGCACGATAGGTTCTTCTAAAAATATGTGGAAGATCTTCTTTGGAAATTCCGATTCCATTGTCCTTGATCGCTACCTGTACCTTTCGGTCATATTCTGTTAACGTAATTCCTACTTTTCCTTTTGCTTTGTTATTGTATTTGCATGCATTATTGATAATATTGTTTATCACTCTCTTAAGCTGTTCCGGATCTGCTGTTACCATGACATTGGCTGCACAGTAATTGCGATAAGAGAACATCATGCCTCTTTGCTCAAGGTCTGCTCCGATCTCATCGACACAGTCTTTAAAATACGAATTGATGTTGATCTTCTCAAAATTATACGGAATGATATTCGAATCAATCTTAGAGTATAATGATAATTCATTGATCAATACATTCATATCATTTGCCTTGTTATAGACCGTCTTAATGTAACGATCCATCTTCTCAGGTGTATCGGCTACACCATCCATGATCCCTTCTACATATCCTTTGATCGCTGTGATCGGCGTCTTCAGGTCATGGGAAATGTTACTGATCAAATCTCTGTTTTGCTTCTCATAAACAATTCTTGCATCGATCGAGTCTTTCAATTCTGCCCTCATCTCATTAAATGCATTGCACAATTCCCTGATCTCTTCTCCACCACTGTTGATCACTACATCGTTGTCAAGATTCCCTTCCTTGATACGTTCTGCACCTGCTTTTAATTCACGGATCGGGCCGACGAATTCACGATACATAAACCATGATAAAAAGGTACTTGTTAAGATCAGTACCCCTATCACAGCGCAGGATACCTGAATAATAATATTGCGATAATGTGGAAGTACTGTTCCAAGATCTGTCATGATAAAAACAGATCCTTGTCCGCCATCATTGTATTTAAAGTCCTGCTGTTTTACAAGATAGTTTCCTGGTCTGCTGACAAAAAAGCCACGGTCTGCATCACTGTCTTTATTCCCATAGGATGGAAGTTTATGAATTAATTTATCAGATACTTTTTTCTTCCCTATATATTGGATCTGACCATTTTTACGGACGATCAGATAGGAATCCTTCGCTTTTAAACGTTCATTGAGATCATTTAAATACTGTTCATTGTCAAAGATTTGTGGATCTTTCTTTACGTGATCTTCTAATTCAAAGAAAATTTCCTGTGTCTCGGTATTCATCGTCTTTAATGGATTCACAAATCGTTCAAAGGACCCTGCTGAGAGGTCTGCCTTGTTGATTCTTGAATACCCTATACTCAAACCAGCGATCGATACTATCATCACAAAGATTGGTAGCACGATCGCTGGTAAATAGATCAACCGAACTTTATTTACTGCTTTCATCCCATTAACTCTCCTTTGGTATTAATATCTATTATTATACCATAGTCATACGAAGAAACCAGAATTTGATCGATTATTTTATTTAATTTTTAGAAACGATAAAATCAAGAAGTGCATCTGCAACTTCTTCTTTTGTCATCTTTGGAAGCTGCTTTTCTTCATCCTTTGTGATCAGTGTGATCACGTTTGTATCTGTGTTGAATCCAGCTCCCTGTTCCTTTAAGTTATTGGCTGCGATCATGTCGATCTTTTTCTTCTCTAGTTTAGCTCTAGAGTTTTCTAACATGTTCTGTGTTTCCATGGAAAAACCACATAAGAACTGACCTTCTTTTTTATTCTCTCCAAGTGTCTTTAAAATATCTTTTGTCCTTACCAGTTCAATCGCCATATCTCCGTCTTTTTTCTTGACTTTCTGATCGCTGACATTCGCTGGTGTATAATCTGCAACAGCTGCAGATTTGATGATGATATCTTGTTCATCACTTCTGCTTATCACTGCATCGTACATATCCTGTGCACTCACGATCGGAACAACATCTACAAACATCGGGGGGTCGATCGCTGTCTTTCCTGTGACTAACGTAACATCTGCTCCACGAAGCATCGCCATCTTAGCGATCGCATATCCCATCTTCCCTGAGGAATGATTGGAAATATAACGTACTGGATCGATTGCTTCGATCGTTGGCCCTGCTGTCACAAGGACTTTCTTGCCTTTTAAGTCTTTTTCTTTGGCGATCACTCTCTCAAGATGTGCAACCAGCACTTCTTCTGAAGGCATCTTTCCTGCACCACTTGTTCCACATGCCAGATGTCCATTCGCAGGCTCTACGATCTCATATCCAAATCTTCTTAGTTTATCAAGATTATCCTGCAAGATTGGATTATTATACATCTTTGTATTCATCGCTGGTGAAATGATCACTGGTTTGTTACATGCCATTACGGTTGTTGATAACATATCATCTGCGATTCCATTTGCGATCTTACCAATGATATTCGCTGAAGCTGGTGCGATCAGCATCGCATCTGCTTTGTCTGTCAGTGATACATGTGCTACATGAAACTGAAAATTACGGTCAAATGTTTCTACAAGACATTTTGTATTGGTCAAACTTTCAAATGCGATTGGGTTGATGAAATTTGTTGCATTCTTCGTCATGACTACGTGAACTTCGCATCCACGTTTCACTAACATACTCGCTACATTTGCCATCTTATAAGCTGCAATACTTCCTGTCACACCCAATACTATCGTTTTTCCTTTTAACATGATCTTTCTCCTACATATCTTCTAAACGTCCATGTCTTTCATAGTTTGTGCAACGGGAAATCTGATTCTCATCATCTACAAATACAACTTTTGGTTCAAATGTTTTTGCTTCTTCTGGTGTCATATCTGCATATGCGATAATGATGATCTTATCTCCTGTTGCCACGCAACGTGCTGCAGGTCCGTTTAAGCAGATCATCCCACTTCCTGGCTCTCCTGGAATTGTATATGTCTCGAAACGGCTTCCGTTGTTCACATCTACGATATGTACGTGTTCATATTCTAAGATTCCTGCTGCTTCTAATAATACAGGATCGACTGTGATACTTCCTACATAATCTAATTCTGCCTGTTTTACTGTTGCTCTATGAATTTTTCCTTTTAACATGCTGATGTTCATTTTTCTTTCTCCTTAAGTCTATTCGTTAATCAGTGTATTGTCAATGAGTCTTGTCTTTCCAATGTAAACTGCCATAGCTAACATACATGTTCCTTCCAGTTTCTCAACTGGTGCCATAGATAAAGCATCAACTGCTTCTACATAATCAATCTTGGCAAGTGGTTCTGTCTCAATGTTTTTCTTCATTGCTTCTACGACTTTGTTTGCATCTTTTTCTGTCTTGGCAAGTTCTTTTCCTAATGCTACCGTCTTAGAAAGGATCAGTGCTGCTTTTCTTTCTTCAGAAGAAAGATATGTATTTCTTGAACTCTTTGCAAGTCCGTCTTCTTCACGAACGATCGGACATCCAACGATCTCGATATCCATATTTAAGTCACGTACCATACGTTTGATCACTGCTAACTGCTGTCCGTCTTTCTGTCCAAAATATGCGTGGTCTGGTGTTACGATATTAAATAATTTATTTACGACCGTACATACACCTCTGAAATGAATTGGACGAGTTTTTCCACAAAGTCCTTCTGTAAGTCCTGTCATGTCCACAAAAGAACAGAAATCTTTTTCATACATTTCTTCTGCTTCTGGATGGAAGATCAGGTCTACTCCTGCACTTTCACATAATGCTGCATCATGGTCTAAATCTCTTGGATATGTTGCAAGGTCCTCTGTTGGTCCAAACTGCATTGGATTTACGAAAATACTTACAACGACTTTATCGTTACCTTTTCTTGCTGCATCCATCAGACTTTTGTGTCCTTCATGAAGATATCCCATCGTTGGCACGAAACCTACGCTTAGTCCTTGTTTCTTCCACTCTTTTACCTGTTCTCTGACTTCTTTGACTGTTCCTACGATTTTCATTACTAAAACTCCTTCTTCCCATTATACGTGGGAATCTATTTATATAAATTATGTCCTTTTTATTGTCTATTTTTGATCTTAATATAATTTTTCAATGACATCATCACTGATCGCATATGTATTTTCTGGTCCAGGGAAAGTTCCTTCTTTGACTGCATTGATATAATCTTTGACTGCTCCCTGCATCACTTCTCCAACTTGTGCAAACTGTTTTACAAATTTTGGTACGAAGTTTCCATACATTGCTAACATGTCCTGATAAACTAATACCTGTCCATCACATTCAGCACTTGCTCCGATTCCGATCGTTGGAATATGTACTTTCTTTGTGATGATCGCTGCTAATTTCTCAGGAATTCCTTCTAAAACGAGCATAAATGCTCCCGCTTTCTCAACTGCCTGTGCTGCTTCGATCAGTTCTTTTGCTGCCTCCTCGCTTTTTCCCTGCACTCTGAATCCACCAAACATATTAGATGACTGTGGTGTCAGTCCAATGTGGGCACATACTGGAATCTGTGCATTCACGATTGCTTCGATCTGTGGACATACATTTTTTCCACCTTCTAATTTTACTGCTGTACAACCTGTTTCTTTCATGATTCGTCCAGCATTTGCTACCGCATCATATACAGATGTGTGATAAGATAAAAATGGCATATCGACAACGATCATAGCGTTTTTTGCCCCTCTTACAACGGCTGCTCCATGATGGATCATATCATCAACAGTTACAGGAATCGTTGAATCGTATCCAAGCATAACCATTCCAAGAGAATCTCCAACCAACATCGTGTCAATTCCAGCTTCGTCAAATAATTTTGCAGTGGAATAATCATATGCTGTCAGCATTGTGATCTTTTCTCCATTATCCTTCATCTTCTGTACTGTGCTTACTGTTGTTTTCATTTTTCTTCCTCCAATACATGTTTCATGTCTGCATAAGAAATATCAGGATGTCGCATCTGCGCAAGTTTTATGATCTCTTTTGTCAGGGCACTATAAGTTTCCTTTGTCTCCTGATCCAAGGCATTCAGATGTTTCTGCACTGTTTTGATATCATGGCGTTCCACTGGGCCTGTCAGTGCATCACATGTTCCAACATCAAATATATTGTTCATGTTCGTAACTGTCAGCGGTTTCAATGCTTTCAGTGCTGCATCTTCATCAAATCCACACTCCATAAGCAGTCTTTTGGCCTGATTGATCAGTCCGACCGCAAGATTCGATGCAAACACAGCTGCTGCATGATATTTTGGTTTATCTTCGCTTTTTAATCTCACGATGTGATTTGGACACGCAGATAACAGATCCATGATCTCTTCTATGTGTTCTTCATTTCCTTCCACACTGAATAGAGCCTGTGATAAATCTTCGTATGCAGTTTTTTTACTTTTAAATGGAAACATTGGATGAATAGAGTAACCGTACGCTCCGGTTTCTTCAATTCCAGAAAGAACAGCTGATCCTAATGATCCGCTGCAATGACAAATAAACTTTCCTTGTATCGGATAAGTTTTGACTAGTTCCCAGACTGCGGCTATTGCATCGTCTGGTACTGTTAAAAATAGAACATCACTCTTTGTTAATATTTTATCAATTGAGGTTGTAAATATCTTCTGAGTCTGTTTTTCCGTTCCACTTACCTTTGCTTGTGTACGGGTGTAACACCCTGTGACGGGTATATTGTTGTGTACAAAGTAATCATAAAGAGAGCAGCCTACTTTCCCCGCTCCGATAAATCCTACTTTCATACATGTATCACCTGCTTTCCTGCGGGTGATGTTCTATGTTATGCTGATTTGCCGGTATGATTTCTTTCGAGAATACCATCCAGATGTTAACTATAACACCCGTACCATTAAATATCAAGTATAAAATTCTGAATTTCCCTATCAAACATTATTGTTTTTTTCTAATATTTTTATATAATAATACAAGAGAAAATTATTAAATAATATAATATATCTGGGAGGAATAAAAATGAAGTCAGGTAAAATCATCCGAATTGAAAATGATTTGATTATTATTAGAATAATATCTGATAATTCTATTATTGAGATACATCGATCAAATTTTACTTTTGTCCCTAATGTAGGAGATTCTATTGAAATCTTTAAAAATGATGATGAAACAATCGTAACTAAAATGGATCAAGAATCTGAAACATCCAATATGAATGAACATGATGATGGAATTAATATTGATTCTAATGGAAATATGTATACAGATGAGCCAGAATTTAACGGTAAAAAAGTGGTCAATAAATTCATGTATTGTATTCTCGCAATATTCTTTGGCGGTTTGGGTCTGCATAAATTTTATTGTAGAAAAAAAGAAATTGGTTTATTATATCTTGCACTTTTTTGGACAGGTATCCCTTGGGCTATTTCTATTATAGATTTTATTATTGCTTTAACTAAAAAAGCTGACTCTAACGGAAACATTTTAATATAATTCTAAAAAAACAGAGAGCATATCTTTTTTTCATACTCTCTGTTTTCTGCTACTTTACCTCTATTGACGATAATCTACAATCGTTCCATCTGCTGCATTAAAACATGCATAATAATTTTTATCAATATCTAACCCGTCACTTGTAGGACTAACTTCATAATATTGTGTTACGACTCCTTTTTTATACTTTAAACCATAAGCATCCGCAAGGCCAAATTCTTTGGCACTTGACTTCCATATTATTTTTCCTTTGGCATCAATTTTATATACATCATCATTAAAATATCCTGATAAATATAAATTATCTTTTGAATCAAATGCAATATTATGTCCAGCAGCTATTGGAATTTTAAACTGTTTTAATTTCTTTCCGTTGGATAACCGATAAATTTTTAGATTCTTGCCATCAAATAAATAAACTTTATTTTTTCTCTTTTTATAAGTCGCTAAATATACTTGATATTCCTCTTTTGCCTTCGCCTTATGTGACCAAATCTTTTTATTTTTTTTATTGTAACCACTTATAACAAGATGGCTGGCTCTGTCTTTTCCTATTTTGTAATGCTTCTTTACCTTTACAGCTTTTTGTGAAGCATAAATTCCTTTCTCCTGAGCTTTTGCCGTAAAACAGAAGCCGGCACTTAACATTGTAATCAGTAAAATATATTTCATTTTTTTCATAAGTTATCATTCCTCCTCGTATGTTATGATTTATAAATTTGTAATGCTTCTTCCAAGCTATCAAATGTTTGTACTACCTTATCGATTCTATAATTAGGATGCGCCTTAAACCAACCATCTTCCTGATCATAATATGTTTTATAATACTTGTTATCTCTGCAAAGTACTGTTTTTTTATTTCCACCTGCTGTTGTTATAACTGCAATATAATAGAAATATCTATGTTGAAATTCTTTCCTTTCCTGTCGTACTTTTCTTTCCTCCATTTTTCTTTTATATTCTTCCCTGGAGTAATATGATATACGGGAAATTGCATCGCATATCAAGGAAACTTCTTTATCACTTAGAAGATTTTCTGAAAAATAGTAATCCCTGTATCCTGGACTTGCCATATCCACTAAATAACCCATGTTAGGTAATTTCGACTTATCCATAGATAATTTCACACCATGCAAACCATATAAACAGATATTATACATTTTATTAATAAAATCTATAGATCTTAAATATGGAATTTTTTCATATAAATACTCACTTAAATAATTGCAATGATTTAAATTTTGATATAGAGGATTCTGTGTTTCATATACTTGTCTTCCTATGTACTGCGTCCATTTTTCCCCTACCGGACTACCTGCAAATGTTCCCATTCTTGCTTTTGCTTCAATTACCTGAATTCCAAAATTTCCAACCACAACAATATCTGCTTCATTAAAATCTCCATCTTTTTTGGGAATCATCACACTGTTAAAAATTCTACCATTCATTTTGTGTTTTTTTAAATTTTCTTCTGCACACATTGTAGCAATATATTCACCATAGATTCCCACATTTCTTGTTACTTCTGATGGTCGTATTCCAGTATTTCTATACCAACTGCTTTTTTTATATGATATTGCATAATAAAAATAATGTGGATCAAAGAAAAATAATAACAAAACTGCACATTTTAACGATAAAGTACATAGCCATACGCAAAATATAAATATTCCCCAAAATAACCACTGTGTTTCCTTACTCCATTGATCCGTCCTCGCTTTATGATCAACTCTCCAATATTTAGATCGAAATGACAACTTGACCAACGCCGTATAATCTAAAACTTCAAATTTTTGTGTGTTCATAAACATCTTCTCTTTCACTACTGTAATTTATTATACTTCAATATTTTATTTACTTTCTTTTTCCCTAATTTTGAAGAAATATATTTCCCATTATATACGTACCCTCTGCGATAATTTTTCCCAAACACATTCACCAGTGTTGATTCTTTTTTTATTTTCTTTCCTTTATATTTGTATGTCACAAATGTCATAGATGATGGATTTGCACTCATTAATACAACTTTATGCTTTTGGGCTGAATAATAAAGGCGTGGTCTTAATGAGTCCATTTGAAGCAATTCTTGACTTTTCAATTTTTTCATTTTGTTTTTCTGTGTCTTATATGTGTAAATATAAGACTTTCCATTTAATCCTACTACAAGTAATTCTGGGATCTTATCACCATTAATATCAACAATTTTATAATTTCCTTCCCATGCTCCATACTCACCGTATTCCGTATCATAAGCTGCTTTTTTCTTTTTTATAAACTTTGTATAACATACTTTTGCTTCTGAACTCTTTTTATTTGCCGCTTGAACATGTACTGGAAATATTAATGCCATACATAATGTAATTCCTAATATCTGTAATATTTTTTTCTTCATAAGTCATCTTCTCCTAACTATCATTATCATACTGCAATCATCAACCGTTGCTTTACTAACTACATTCTCAAAACTTTGTTTTAACTGTTTCTCTACAATTTTAATTTCCGATTTCATTGACATCTTCATAATCTTTTTCACCACATCAGCAAATTTATCATCTTTCTTGTTATACAAACTGCTTTCTGTTCCATCTGACATCAACACAAATCCTTTTATTTCTTCAACACCTCCTTTAATCAATCGTGTTTCCCTCACTACATCCATTGACGTCGTAAATACTGTTGTATTAATAAATTCCCCATTCATCGGATGTGTAGCAATTTTTAACTCATCTTGTTTCAGGTATCCAATGATGCCGTCCCCAATATGTGCCATAATAAATTTATTATCTTTAATTGCAACAAATAATAATGTTGATGCAAGATCTATCATGTCGCATTCTTGTTGTTTTGCAGTTTGCTCAAGTCGCTTTTCTATCACTTCTATCATTTGTTGCTTAACAGTCATGCCATCCTCATTGTTAAAATAATCATCAAACTTTTGTACCATTTCTTCACAAATACATCTAGTGACAGTTTCAGCTCCAAAATGAGATAATTTTGCTGATCCTGCTCCATCTGCTAATGCTATTGTCTGAACATCATTTTCAAATAGTGCATACGTTTTGTCCTGACATGGCATATTGACTTTTTCATGACTGCGTCCTTTGACAGCACACTGTATTATATTCCACATTTATCTACCTCCGGACAGTAAATTATATCATCTTATAATTCTGCCCATCCTTTGATTCCTTCAACATCAAGTTTGATACTTTCACCTGGCATAGACTGGGAAGTTTTTGATACACTTTTACTAAGCCATGCAAAAAACTCCTGAAATTTCATTCCTTGTAATTTTAGAGCTTTACGACCTGGTGAAAATTTATCCAACACTGACATATCACTTTCATTTCCTATTCCAATTGGAAAGACTGTCAATTTTCTTTCATCGACCATTTTCCTTGTTCTGTTAATTGCTCTATTTAACTGTTCTGGATTTCCATTCGGTACTCCATCTGTCATCAAAACAAGCCATGGCTGATAATAATCTACACCTTTATCTTTATATTCTTGTTTTCTTTTTTTTAATAGATCAAGAGCAAGTGTTACTCCTTCTCCCATCGCTGTATCTCCAGTTGGTCGTAATTGCGGAATTTTTTCCTGTCTATCAAGGTTTGCGAAATCCATCACACAAGTTGCCTTACTGTCAAATGTAACAATACAAATTTCAGCTGAATAAACAGCCACTTCATCTTCCCGAATTGCTTCATAAAATTTTTCCACGCCTTTTTGCAATTCATCCACTCGTCTAATTCCACCTGTTGCAACATTCCATGTACGTCCATCTTGATATATTGTTTCTCCTGTCGTCTCACACGCTCCTTCTACTGCTGCCATTGATCCACTAGTATCCAAGCATAAACAAATTGGAACTCTCGGAGTTGGATTGTTGACTAAGTCTTCTAATCTGATTAAATAATTATCTTTCATCTTGTATTCCTCCTCTAAGATAATATTGATTCTAAGTATTCATACATCTCTATGTATTTATCTTTACATGTTTCAAATCGTTTTTGTTCTATAAACTTAAGACATGGCTGTAAATAATTCTGCCACATATATTGACAATGTTCCTCATATCGATCAGATGCTTTTAATTTACTAACCATTAATGGGGCAGTATTATAATACTTGGTTATCAATTCTACACCTCCTGATTGTTTCCTAAGCCACTCGTCCCTATATTCTCGTAAAATATTAAGTTCTATGCAATCATCTGATTTTCCAAAATACTCACATAATACAGTAGAAATAAAACAAAATGTTCCGTTATTTCTATTATCCCGATTATTATAATTATTTTTTTTGTTTTCCCTGCATGATGGACATCGTTTTGGTAAATCAAATCCTTTTCTCTTATAAAAATCATATTCATTATTCGTTATTTCAATCAATTTACCACAATCTATACAATATCTTTTTACTTTTACCTGATTTCCATAATTATAACATTCTGGGCAGAATTCATATGGTTTTACATTCTTAATATATTTCTGATAATTTGTATATATTATTTTCTTGCCACATTTCTTACATCTGTAAATTTCTTCTTTATTTAAACACTCTCTACAAATTCCATCTACACATACATCTTCTGGTTTTTCCTGTCCACATAATCGACATCGAACATACTCAATTTTAGAACTTCTTTTATGCCTTGTTGGAAACAGCTCCTCAGACATCGGATCTTGTTGTCTTAATATTCCATCATCGAGTAACCTTAAATAATTTCTAAAACAAGAAAGCCATTCATCTACTTCAAATCTATCATTTTCTTTAGAATTTTCTCCGTCTTGTCGAAATGTATTATAAAATTTTTTCTTCAGATCATATATTAAATGACTCCAAATATACCGCCATGGTCCATCTGGCGTTTTTTTGTTAGAGTTCTCTCCAAATGGATAAGAAAAATCCATATTCTTAATATTATCCCCCGGATATCCGCCTCCCTGCTGTGAATATGGTGGTTTACCTGGCAACATGATCATAAAAAGTAATGTAGCTACCGCAAAGTTTTCATTCCCTTTTGTTCGTAAAAATTTGCTAAAATTATTTCCTTGAATTTCTGGTGCCGTATAATTCGTCATACCAACTGGACATGGAAAATCTTCTATTTGATAACTATCAGTATCTACAAAATAAACTTCTTTTTGAGATACTACCAAAATATTTGCTGGATTTATATCTCCCATAATAATATTTCTATCATGAAGATATTTGATCTTTTCCAAAATTGTAATACACAATTCTACAGTATCTCTTTTCTTCCAATTTGGAAAATTCGATAAAAACAATTGTTTTATAAAAATACTTTTCTGAAGTTCTTTTCCTTTTGCTTTTGGCATTAAATATCCTATAAACTCTTTATTGACATTATATAATTCTGAAACAGGATAACAGATACCTTCACACTGTATTTTCTTACTCAGCATCAATTTGATTTTTGCATATTTTCTTTTTGTATTATTCTTTCTTTTATAGATTTTTGCAACATAAGGAGTATTCGTTGTATAAATTTTTCCTTCTCCTCCTTCTGCTACTTTAGAACCTAATTTTACCATTCCATTAGATGCATACACCATTTCTCCTTCATCAGGAATATGACTTACTGGTAATTCTGAATCAACTATATCAGTTACTTTATTACACACTCTAAACATCTGTTTTTCTAAAACTATTTTATTTTCTGTATCTCTTGTATCATCTTGTCTACTATTTTTTTGTTTTATTGAACTAGAATTCCAAGCATAATCACTCAAATAACCATATCTATCAATTCTTTTTGCACGAACCTGTTTTGCTTTCACAGATCGATTATTGTTCAATGCCAAAATATCTTTTGCTAAATTATTATCTTGTGTGATCAGCAACAATCTATTTGTCATTCTAAATTTTGTAAAGACTACCTGAAAGACATTATCTGCAAAATTGTCACTTTTTTCTCCCCTGATCTCAACATATCCTGCTGTGAGCAATTGCTGTAAAACCTTTAAACTATTTTTAGCTTTATTTGCCAAATTGATATTTTCTATATTTCTTTCATGTTTCTGCAATTCTTCTATCGTCCTTAAAGGAATAATAATTTTATTCTGATATCTATGAAGAAATGGTATGATATCCATCCAGAATTTATCTATTGCAGGCTCTAATATACTACAAGTATCCAAAAAAATTTTATAGTTTTTTGCATAATTTTCTAATACATTCCTGGCATATTCATCTTTCTTATGCTTACTGTCACCTTCCATATGCTTTCCTCCTAACTTATAACTCCCCAACCTTTTAATTCATCATCTTTGTTTTGTTCTTGTATATTCTCACTATTTATATATATTTTTTCTATAGATTCTTTGTCTTGAAAATCTTCCTCTTGCCACTTTCTAAATCCTTTGCCATTTTCATATTTTAATACTAAAATATGAAATCCTCCCATCTCATCGTTATTTAACGCTTCTATCTGTTTTGCTAATTTTCTATCGCAAGTGATCAATGCTAATCTGTTCACACATTTAAACTTTGCAAATACTGAAACAAATGTACTGATCACATTAGAATCACTCTTTTCCCCTCGAATCTCCACCAGATCCTGCATTTGCATATCCATTAAAATCTTCATAGCTCTTTGTGCCATTGTAATTTCTTCTCTATTCGTACTGATCATCTGATTCTGTATTGCTTCTACTGATCTTAAAGGAATAATAATTTTATTTCCATTATTCTTTAACAATCCTGACAATGGTTGTATTGCTTCTGAAAAACCATTTTCATACAAAGCTGTCTGATCCAAAAATACTCGATAATTTTCTGCAATATTATTAAAATCTGTTTGATCAATGATTCCTGTGTCATCTACTCCAAATCTTAAAATCTTTGATTCATCTGGAAAACATAGAAACCATTTTTTCAAAAGCGATCCATTCTCTATCGTCTCAAATATATTTCCATGATTTTCATCTTCGTTAGAACATAATATAGTAGAAAGTATCGGTAATAATTCTGGTTTATCCTTCAAACAATTATCAATTACAGCACATATTGCAATATATTGAATCGAACTCATCTTATTCTTCTGAGTCTCCAAATTATTAATCGTTTGTCTTGTTAATCCAATTAAATCGCCAAATTCCTGCACTCCAAATCCAAGAACTTGTCTTATCTGTTTCAGCGAAACTTGCATCGTCTCTACCATCCTCTGTCTTAATTGATAATAAAAGTCAATCAATCTCAACACCACCTTTCTTATGTATTTAAAATATCACTTTATTTTACTGATGTCAATATATTTTACATTTTACAACTTTTATTTTATAATTATGTAAATTTTTTTTACATTTTAATTTTATTTATACTTGAATACGGCACTGATTACAATTTAAGATTTTTCAAACATCTCGATAAATCGGTGCTGTAAAAACTCTTTCATCTTCTGTTAAGGAATAAAAGATTATCAACCAATACCGTATAACATACACACTCTGTAGTGGTTGGAATAGCCTTCAGTTTTATGTGGCAGGAATAAGATAAGAACAAATATTTATAAGAAAACCAGTGGCAACAATCAGCAGATTTTAAGTGCGTTTTTTACAAATTCGCAGCGCCCTGTGGTTGATTGTCTGAACGTAGCTGCGGGCATTTTGGCTCGCAGCCAGTGAGTTATCAAAGGAACAGGCGCGAATCAGCGATTTGTAAAAAACGCTCTTAAAATCTGCGTGTTGCCACTGGTTTTCTTATAAATATTTGTTCTTATCTTATTTCTGACACATATACGAATGCCTACCGTCCAAATCAGAATTTATGACAGCAACATCCTATCATTTGCAAATTCTCCACCGCTTGCTTCTTCGAATTTCTGCAGTAGATCTGCTACTTTAAGTTTCTTCTTTTCTTCTCCTTTCACATCATAAATGATCTTTCCATCACTCATCATGATCAGGCGGTTTCCGATATTGATCGCATCTTTCATATTATGCGTTACCATCATTGTTGTAAGATTATCTCTGGCTACGATCTTCTCTGTGATGTCTAGTACTTTCTTCGCAGTTTTTGGATCAAGGGCTGCTGTGTGTTCGTCTAATAATAGCAGGCTTGGTTTCTTCAGTGTTGCCATAAGCAGTGTCAATGCCTGTCTCTGACCTCCGGATAATAGTCCTACTTTGGATGTCATTCGATCTTCTAGTCCTAAGTCGAGCATTTGTAATTTTTCTTTAAACATTTCTTTTTCTTTTTTTGTGATTCCCCAACTTAGGCCTCTTTTCTTTCCTCTACGGTTTGCCATTGCCATGTTTTCTTCAATCTGCATACCTGCTGCCGTTCCCATCATTGGGTCCTGGAATACTCTTCCTAACATGTAGGCACGTTTGTATTCTGGAAGATCTGAGATATCCTTGCCATCTAGAATGATCGTTCCTTGATCGATCGGATAGACTCCTGCTACCATGTTGAGAGTTGTAGATTTTCCGGCCCCATTTCCTCCGATGATCGTTACGAAGTCCCCAGGATCTAAGTGAAGATTGACTCCATTTAATGCTTTTTTCTCATTGATCGTTCCTTTATTAAATGTTTTATGTACATTTTTAATTTCTAACATAACTTTGCCCCTCTTTCTATGCTGGTGTCCTGCGGTGTGAATATTTTGATTTGAGAGCAGGAATACCGAGTGCTAATGCTACGATGATCGCTGTGAATAATTTCATATCATCGGTACTTAATCCGAAATGTAAAACAAGTGAGATGATCATACGATATACCATTGCTCCTCCGATCAGTGATGCAAGGATATAAGCAAAGTTAAAACGTTTTCCAAAGATAACTTCTCCGATTACAATGGATGCAAGACCAATTACAATAGATCCTGTTCCCATTTTGATATCTCCGTATCCCTGGTTCTGGGCTACTAAAGCTCCAGATACTGAGATCAGTCCATTAGAAATCACCAGTCCTAAAACTTTGGATGTATCCGTATTTCCCCCTAAAGCACGTACCATAAATTCATTGTTTCCTGTTGCCCTAAGTGCACATCCGATCTCTGTTCCAAAAAACCAGTACAGAGCTGCGATCACAATGGCTCCAATAATGACTCCAACTACCAATGTTGCCAATGTCTGATCTACTCCTAACAGATCCATTACCTTTGTAAATGCAGTGTCTTCTCCAAGTAATGAAACATTTGGTCCTCCCATAACTCTGATATTAACGGACCATAATGCGATCATTGTTAAAATACCTGCTAAGATCGCAGGGATCATAAGTTTCGTGTGCAGCCAGCCTGTAACAAGTCCTGCTAACATTCCTCCTACAAGTGCAAATAATAATGTTACAAATGGATTGACTCCCCTTGTAATAAGGATTGCACTGATACATCCACCGAGTGCAAATGTTCCATCGCAGGATAAGTCTGCGATATCTAAGATCCTAAATGTAATATAAACTCCCAGTGCCATGATTCCCCATAATGTTCCTTGGGCTAATGCACTATAAAGATTTGTAATTAATGCCATTTTCTACCTCTTTTCTAAATGCACAGAAGTGCCTCCCGCAAATCGGAAGACACTTCCTGATCTTCTTGTAATCTTACATGCAAGAAAATCTTATTTATTATTCTTTTTCTGTGTTGTTACCATCTTAGCTTCTTTTTTTAACTTCTCTGGAATCTTAATTCCTAATGTCTTTACTGTGTCTTTATTGATGATCAGATCCGCATTTTCCTGATATTCAATTGGCATATCTTTTGGTTCAGCTTTTCCTTCTAAGATCTTTACTGCCTGCTTTGCTGTCTGCTGTCCTAACTTGTAGTAGTTAACTCCGTATGTTGCAAGTCCTCCACCTGTACACATTCCTTCTTCAGCTACGATAAATGGAATCTTAGCTTCATTTGCTACCATGGATACTGTATTGATTCCTGCTGCGATCATGTTGTCTGTTGGTGAATAGATTGCATCAACTTTACCTTTTAAGGATTCTACAACCTGACGGATCTCACTGGATTCTGATACCGTTGCATCGACTGTTGTTAATCCTAATTTCTTTGCTTCTTTCTTCGCAAGTCCTACCTGGAATTTGGAGTTTGCTTCTGCAGAACAATATAACATTGCAACTTTCTTTGCATTTGGAATTAATTCTTTTAATAGATTCATCTGTTTTGCTACTGGTGTTAAATCTGATGTTCCAGATACGTTTGTTCCTGGTTTTTTATTTGATTTCACCAGTTTGGCATCGGCTGGATCTGTAACAGCTGTTACTAAAATCGGAATATCTTTTGATTCATTGGCCATTGCCTGTGCTGCTGGTGTTGCGATCGCTAATACAAGATCGCACTTATCTGTAACAAATTGTTTGGCAATTGTCTGGCAATTTGACTGTTCATTCTGTGCGTTCTTATATTCAATCTTGATCTTGTCTCCGTCTTTATATCCAGCTTTCTCAAGACCATCCTTAAACCCTTTGTAAGATGCATCTAAAGCATCATGTTCTACTAACTGAACGACTCCGATCTTCTTCTGGTCTGAACTGTCTTTCTTGCTTGAGCAACCAACCATTGTGGATAATGCTAATGCAGCAACTAATCCTGTTGCCATGACTTTCTTTAATCTCATATTTTTCTCCTCCTTAATATCGTTCCCGATTGCATTCCTTGGCTTTAAACTTCTGAACTTTAAAGCTTCAATGCTTTTATGTACTAAATTGTAGCACTATGATTTTGTGTCGTCAAGCTAATTTTATTGCTTTATATGGTACATCATATTCCATACAATCTAATATCAATTATTTTATACGCATATTTCTTTATTTCTATGCAAAAAAGGATGAAAGATTTCCCAAATTCTTTCATCCTTTTTCTTCTATCAATTTCTTCTATTGCTGTGCTTCTTCGGCTGCTTTCTTCGCATTCTCTTCTGCAACTGTACGATATTTTATTGTCAGTGTTCTGATCAGTTCTTTTAACTCATCTGTTAACTGCTCTTCTTTCACTCTCCACTCCCAGTTACCACCTACCGTAGATGGTGTGTTGATCCTTGCTTCATTTCCTAATCCAAGATAATCCTGAAGTGGGATGATCACCATATCGCTTCGACTCTCTAATGCAAGAGAAATCAAGTCTAAATGTACAGTTCCTGTTCTCTCGATCGTACTGTATTTTAAATAATGCTCTAAGAATTTCTTATCATCTTCTGATAATGTTTCGTACCATCCAACAACCGTATCATTGTCATGTGTTCCTGTGTATACAACACTATTTTCTTTGTATTTATGTGGAAGATAGATACTGTCATCATATGCTCCAAATGCAAATTCCAGAACATTCATTCCTGGGAATCCTGTATCATCTAGAAGTTTATGCACGCTGTCTGTTAAGAATCCTAAGTTCTCTGCGATAACTTTCTTCTCACCAAGTTCTTTCTTCATTGCTTCAAAGAAATCCATTCCTGGACCTTTGACCCATTCTCCATTAACAGCTGTCTCGTCTTCTGCTGGAATCTCAAAGTATTCATCGAATCCTCTGAAATGGTCTAATCTTAAAATATCATATAACATAAAATTATGACGTAAACGTTTCATCCACCATTCGTAATCTGTTTTCTTATGATATTCCCAGTCATATACAGGATTGGACCATACCTGTCCATCTTCTGCAAATGCATCTGGAGGACATCCACCTACAACCGTTGCCTTTCCTTCTTCATCGACTTTAAATAATTCTTTGTGGTATGTAAATGCTGTTCCATCTAAGGCTACATAAAATGGAAGATCTCCTACGATCTGAATTCCTTTGTCATTCGCATATTTCTTCAGCGCAAGCCACTGTTTATGGAAATAATACTGGCAGAAGCAGAAATAACTTTCTGGGAATTTACTTTTCTTCTCGCTCATATATTCTGCATATTCCCCGATCCAGTATTCATTGTCTTTGATAAATTTCTTATAATCTTCATCTGGATGAAATCTGAAATAAGCTTTTCTTAAAAGCTTTCTGTGATCTTCTCTGATTTTCTCATAGTCAACTTTGCCCTTGTTTTCTTCCTTAATTGATTCGAGTTCTTTTTTCTTAAGAAGTCCTTCTTCCAGTAACTGTTCTAAGTCGATATAATATGCACTTCCTGCAAAACTTGAAAACGAAAGATAAGGAGAATTTCCCGCACCGATCGTTCCTAATGGAAGGATCTGCCAGTACTTCTGGCCTGCTTCTTCTAAAAAATCTACAAATTTGTATGCTTCCTTTGAAAAGCATCCAATTCCGTAATCTGATGGTAAACTAAAAATTGGCAATAATATTCCGCTTGTTTTCATTGAATGAATTCTCCTAAAATCTCCTAAAATTTTCTCACAACTCAATATAGTATATCATAAAACATACTTCTTGAACAGAAGTGCTCTTGTACTTAATTTAATTCTATCATTTATTTCTGGCTTTCTTCTGCAACAGCTTTGGCTACTGCTTTGCAGACTCTTTCATCAAATGCACCTGGAATGATATACTCTTCATTTAACTCATCATCACTGATGATACTTGCGATCGCTCTTGCTGCTGCCATCTTCATCTCTTCTGTGATCTGTCCAGCTCTTGCATCCAGAGCTCCTCTGAAGATTCCTGGGAATACTAATACGTTATTGATCTGATTAGGGAAATCGGATCTTCCTGTTGCGATAACTCTTGCTCCACCTTTCTTCGCTTCATCTGGCATGATCTCTGGTGTTGGATTTGCCATGGCAAAAATGATCGCATCGTCTGCCATAGTAGATACCATTTCGGCTGTCACGATATTTGGTGCAGAAACTCCGATAAATACGTCTTTATCTTTGATGATCTCTGTTAATGTTCCAGTCTGTTTCTCTTTGTTTGTGATCTCTGCCATATCTTTCTGTGCTGGATTCATCCAGTCTTCTCCTGGACATAATGCACCTTTCTGGTCAACTAAGACAACATTTCCTGCGCCAAACTGTAATAATAGTTTACAGATAGAGATTCCAGCAGATCCTGCTCCATTGATCACAATGTTTGCATCTTCCATTTTCTTTCCGACAAATTTTAAGGCATTTAATAATCCTGCTGCTACAACGATGGCTGTTCCATGCTGATCATCATGGAATACTGGAATATCTAATTCTTCTTTTAAACGTTTTTCAATCTCAAAACATCTTGGTGCGGAAATATCTTCTAAATTGATACCACCGAAACATGGTGCGATATTCTTGACTGTTTTGATGATCTCTTCTGTATCTTTTGTATCAAGACAGATTGGGAATGCATCAATATCTGCAAATTCTTTAAATAAAAGGGCTTTTCCTTCCATAACAGGCATTGCTGCTTCTGGGCCGATATCTCCAAGTCCTAATACAGCTGTTCCGTCAGATACGACAGCTACTAAATTACCTTTTGCTGTATAACGATATACTTCTTCTTTATTATCACGGATCTTACGACAAGGTTCTGCGACTCCTGGTGTATAAGCTGTACTTAAGTCATCTCTTGTCTTTACTGTTACTTTAGAACGTACTGCGATCTTACCTTTGTTTTGTTCGTGCATTTCTAATGCCAGTTTGTTGTAATCCATTTTTTGTATCTCCTTTATGATTCTTCAGATTTTGCTTCTTTAAACAGTATACCTTATCAAACAAAGCGAGTCTAGTCCGAAGAGACAATCACAAAAAAGGAGCAGAACTTTTACTCTGCTCCTTCACAGCTTAAAATTGACAAATTGTTTCCTTTATCTGTTTAGCGGTCAATCCAAATTCCTCTTGTAAAAATTCTGCTGTTCCTACTTGTCCAAATTTTTCTTTGACACCAATTCTTTTTACTGGCACAGAAATTCCATTTTCTGCAATCACTTCTGAAACCGCACTTCCAAGTCCGCCATAAATTGAATGATTTTCAATGGTTACAATTTTGCTTTTCCCTTTTGCTTCCTTGATCAATAATTTTTCATCCAAAGGCTTAATTGTGAACATATCTATAACTTCTACAGAATATCCTTCTTTTTCTAATTCTTCAGCACAATCCAATGCCTCAGAAACTAGTTGCCCAGCTGCAATAATTAATATATCTTTTCCTTCTTTTAAAATATTTCCCTGTCCAATTTTAAAAGAGGAACCTTTTTTATATACATTTCGTACAGCCTTTCGATTACTCCTTACATAATGGATTCCTTCCATTTTCAAAAACTCTTTGATGATCCATTCCATTTGTACATCATCTGCTGGATCGCAGATAACTGCTCCTGGGATTTCTCTTATCAATGCTACATCTTCCCACGCTGTATGAGTTCCACCATTGGATGCCACACTAAATCCTGGATCTGAGCCATAAACATTGATTGTATTTCCTGCATATGCACCGGATAAAAATAACTGATCAAATACTCTTCTTGTCGCAAATGGTGCAAATGTATGCGTAAATGGTTTAAACCCTGTCAAAGATAATCCAGCTGCAACTCCCATCATATTAGCTTCTGCAATTCCACACTGAATAAAACGCTCTGGATTTGTCTTTTTAATTTTGGTAAATCCACTTGCTCCACCCAAATCAGCTTCAAGAGCTGTTATTTTGTCATCATCCTTCATAAGTTCCTGCAATGTCTCAACAACGCAATCTCTTAATTCTCTTCCTGCTTCCTGTCTGTTTTCTGCTAATTGAAACATTTTACCTGGCACCTCCCTTAATGAACTCATCTAACTCTTTGATTGCATCCTTAGTAGCTTTTTTAATCGTATCATTATTAAATTTTACGGAGTGATTTGCATCCAACTGTTCAAAATATGGGACTCCAGCTCCTTTTATGGAATCAAGAATAATACATACTGCCTGGTCTTTTACATTTTTGGCCCGGTTGATTGCTTCATCAATTGCTTCCTCGTCGTTTCCTTTTACAGTCTGTGTATAAAACCCAAATGCCTTCATTTTATTTTCGATACTAAATGGATTCATTACTTCTTTTGTTGTACCATCTAACTGTTTTTTGTTATCATCAATAATCACAACACAATGATTTAATTTATAATGCGCAATATATTGAAATGCTTCCCAGCATTGACCTTCATTTAATTCTCCATCTCCAACGATCAGGTATACATACTGATCTGTTTTATTCATTTTAAATCCCGTTGCAATTCCTGCCGCTGCAGATGTTCCTTGACCAAGTGATCCAGTTGTCATATCTACTCCTGGTGTTTTCAATCGATCTGGATGCGATGGAAGTTTAGTTCCACCATCATTTAATGTAAATAGCCATTCTCTGTCAAAAAATCCTTTTTCTGCAAGTACACTATACCACGCTGGGCCTGAATGTCCTTTGGATAATACAACCATATCTCTTTCTTCCCAATCAGGATTCTTTGCATCGTATCGAAGCTGCTTTCCATAAAGTACACTCATCAACTCTACAATTGATAAAGAACCGCCCATGTGTCCGTAACCACGTTTTTCCAACATTTCCAAAACGTCTTTACGAATCTTAGCTGATAAAAGCTTCAACTCCTCTAATTTATCCTTTTCCATATTCATAAATCCCTTTTATTTTTCAAACTCTGTTCTTAATTTGTTTTCTAACTCTGTTTTGTCCATAATATTATCTAAAATAACTACTCTTGGTAATTGTTTTACAAAATTTTCTAAGTCTTTTCCTACAACAAATAAATCTGCTGCTCCTTCTGCTGCATCTGATAATGAAGAATGTGTTACACTTACTCCTGATACTCCAATCTTTTGCAGAGTTTTTTCAACGTTCATACGAACTAACATACTTGATCCGAGTCCTGAACCACAACAACACATAATTGATTTAATCATAATAAATACCTCCTAAAATCTAATTCTTATTTTTAAGCTTCTTTTTTCTTTGGCATAATAACGTTATAAATAATTGGCAGAAGGAATAATACTACACATACCGCAAATAATCCTCCACCTTTTACAAACTGAGCAATATTTCCTAAAATAATTCCTGTAATAGAAAAATCTGCATCTGAAAATGTACAGTTTGCAAAGTTCAAAGATCCCATAACTGGCATACAAATTGCTGGCAGAAATGTAATTAGTAATCCATGCAGAAATGATCCTACTAGACATCCCTTTAATCCACCTTCTGCATTTGCAAAAACTCCTGCTGTTGCTCCACAGAAGAAATGAGGAATAACTCCTGGTAAAATAAGCGCTACTGGAATTAATGCCTTATTGATTCCTCCAAGAACAAATAATCCTACAATACCTCCTAAGAATGATACAAGAAATCCCATTAATACTGCATTTGGTGCATATGGGAATACTACCGGGCAGTCAATTGCAGGTTTAGCATTTGGAACGATCTTCTCAGCAATACCACGGAATGCTGGAACGATCTCACCGATGATCAAACGCACCCCACTTAAGATGATATATACACCACCTGCAAAACTTAATCCTTTTGTAATAGCCCATACAATCCAATGTGTTTGTGTTTCACCTTTAAAGAAAGCAGAAATTGTTGGGTCACTCATTCCATCTCTCACAACAACTGCTACAAATGTTACAACAACAAAGAAGATTGTCATTGTTAAACCAATTGCTACTGTTGTATCACGTAAGAAAGAAATTCTTTGTGGGAAATTCACATCTTCTGTAGATTTACTCTTATCTTTAAATAGCTTTCCGATCTGTGCTGAAAACCAATAACCAAATCCACCAAAATGTCCAAATCCAAGTTCATCTGTTCCCGTAATTTTTTCCATAGTAGGCTGACAAAGTGCTGGTGAAATTACCATGATCAGTCCAAGGATCAGTCCACCTGAAATCCATAACATTGGACCTGTTAGATTTCCAACATTTAAAATAATTGCTAACATTGCTGACATATATAATGTGTGATGTCCTGTTAAGAAAATGTAATGTAATCTTGAAAATCTTGCTAATACGATATTAGCGATCATTCCAATACACATAATATAAGCTGTATCACTTGCAAAATCAGCTAATCCCAACGATACGATTGCCTCATTATTTGGCACAACTCCCTGCATATTAAAAGCATAATTAAAAATCACACCAAAATCATTTAAAGACCCTGTCTGCAAAAAACTTGAACCTGCTGTCAGTACCAAGAATCCAACAATTGTTTTTACTGTTCCTTTTACAACATCTTCTACTGGTTTTTTCTGCAAAATCAAACCAAATAATGAAATCAGACCTACCAAAATCGCAGGTGTTGATAATATATTAATAATAAAACTCATCTTTTATCCTCCTTGTGTATCTCCATATAATTTCTACACTGCCCCAACAAACAAGTCATAAATTTCTTTTTCATTTGAAGCATCTAAAACTCTTTGCGTACTTTCTTTGCTTTCAAATAATTCTGACATCGCCTGTAGTACTTCCATATGCGATTCCGCATCTGTTGCAGCTAACGTAACAAGAATTCTTACATCGTATCCGTCTTCTTTAAATTTTACTGGTTCTTTTAATAGTGTAATGGCAATCTGACGTTTGATAACTCCTTGTTCTGTACTCCCATGAATCAATGCCACATTTTCACACAGCACATAATATGGTCCAAGTTTTTCTGTATTTTTTATGATCTCATCACTATATCTTGCTTCACAATATCCACCATCTACTAATGGTTGAACTGCTGTATAAATTGCTTCTTTCCAGTCTTTTACTCCTGCAAGAATTTTTATATTCTCCAATTTCAACATGTCATATATCTGCTTCATTTTTCCTCCTGTAAAAGTTCATACAATACATTTTTAACATCCAAAATTTCTTTCTGTCCCCATAATTTTTCTTCATTTTTTTGTTCTGAAAAAATTGTCATTATATCATTCAATAAACGAATGTGCGATTTTTGATCCTGAGCTGATAACATTAAAATAATTTTTGCAAATCGCTGCTTACCATCTAATGTTATAAATTCCACAGGCTTTTTAAAAATAGTCATTGATAAGCCCATGCTTTGTGCTCCATCTTCAATTTCTGAATGTGCAAGAAATACCTGTTTTGTAATAAACATATAGGGACCATATTGGTCTGTTTTATAAATAATGCTGTCTATATAAGACTGTCTGATCAATTTATTTTCTAATAATACCTCTCCAGAAACTTTTATCGCATCCTGCCATTTAAACTTATCTTTTATAATGCGAATATATGGATCCTCCAATATTTCATACAATCCCTTTTGAGGTTTTTTCTTATGTTCCACATATTGTTTCAGAGAATTTTTTGAAAATAGCTCAATCAATTCTTCTTTAAATTTTTGTAAATTATCATTTGTCATATATTTTGATGCAATTTCTGTAATGTTCGAAATACTGACATTATTTTCATGCTTATACTTCATACATCTTTGCAAAACTTTCATTCGATCATTATCTGTAAGAATCGGATGTACTAAAATCAGATCTTTTTCATTTTCAATTACGACTGTCGAAATCACTACATTATAATCATGTGCTCTCTCATATTCTCTTAATGAACACACGTCAACTACATCTGCATCTGGGACAAGTGTCTGAATCTCACCCCATATCATATTTGCAGTACTGACTCCATTGGGACATACGATCAAAATTCTTAATCTGTTTTCTTTTTCCTGTCCTGCACTGATAAATGCGCCAAAATGTAATGTTATATACGCAATTTCACCTTCCGGAATCGGAAATCCAATTTCTTTTTCCAAATATTTACAGGTTCTTGCTGTGAGTTCAAAGAGATCTCCATACTCATTTTTTATATTATCTAACATAGGATTCGCAAGCTGTACTCCATATCGATATCGATACATTGATGTCTTTAAATGAGCTGCCAGTGCCTCTGTTAACTCTCTCTCCTTTGAGAATCCAACTCCTGCAATTCGTGAAAAAGCTTTTACAAGTATCCTGGAAAGCCATTGTGATTCTTGCCCAGATTCTTCTTCCATAAAATCTACCGGTATACTCTGCATTCTTGATCCCAGTAAATGTAATGTCAGATATAATTGTTCACTTTCTTTTAAATCTGAAAATCTTCTAGATACCATTTCATACTCTTTCGTATCCATAATCTCCATTTTTTCTTTTTTCGAAAATTCAACAACATCTGTACGATTATCAATGGTTGAAAAGAACACTGCAATAGTGTATAACGTTCCTTGTACATATTGAACATCCAACGCGTTTTCAATATCTTTTAATCTGTCCAAAAATTCTTGTACTTTTTCTGGAGCGTCTAACGGAAGAATTCCTTTCTTATAAAAATCTGCAATTGAACTAAAATAAGAAAAATAAATACTTCTTTTTCGTACAAGATCACCCTTAATGTGATACCCTTTTCCATTTTCGTAAATCAGCTGCAGCTGATATTCAGAAATGATTCTTCCTGCCTCTTTCACATCGCTTATCGTTGTATTTCTACTCACCTGACAAAAATCCATAAAATCATCAAGAAACAAATTTCTATTTCTTTGCAAAATAGAACATATAATGATCTTTACTCGTTCTGTTGGTGTAAACACATAAGCAAGTTCAGATGGTATCATCTTTAATCCTGCACGAATCATTGCTTTTTGTTCATCGTCAATTCGTATTCCCTTTTTTCGCTCAACGACTAATTCTGACAGATGTTGTGCCTCCATCCATTCATTGATCTTGCGTATATCATAATAAACACTACGCTTAGAAATATTCATTTCTTCTGCAAGTTGTGTGATCGATGTATAGCCATCTTGATATAATAAATATTTCAACATCTCATGACATCTTACATCTAAGTTATATACGATTGACATGTTCTTACCTCCTTTTGCTTTCCATATATTTATCATACCGAATCAACTCTTAAAATAAAAGTCCAAGAAATGTACAAAGAAAAAGCACAAATCTGCAGAATGTACACAGTGCAAAATTTGTACAAAACTACTCATGTTTGTGCATTTATCGTTTAGATGGATCCTGTACTTTTATTATTTTTATGCTTAAACATAAAAAAAGAAGAATGCATAACATTCTTCTTAATAAAAGAGCGGGTGATGGGAATCGAACCCACGTGATCAGCTTGGAAGGCTGGAGTTCTACCATTGAACTACACCCGCATACAATGCCCAGAGCCGGAATCGAACCAGCGACACGAGGATTTTCAGTCCTCTGCTCTACCGACTGAGCTATCTGGGCAGTTAAATTGTTGTCTCATTTCTGCGACTTCTATACTTTATCATATTCCTCGACTCTTGGCAAGCTTTTTTTTCAAAAAATTTTATTTATCAGCCAGATTCCTGTTTTTGTCTTAAAAATCTTGCCTTTTACGGACTCAATTGTCTCTCTAGAACTTTGTTCTTCTGCAAGATTTACTAAAAAATCTGCTTCTACAAGAATCTGATAATCAATACCGTCAATCTGATCATATGTATGGTGATGTCCGATCAAATAGCAGACTCTGTCTGTTTTTGCTTTGTCATATTGTAAGTCTTCCAGCATCTGCTGTGCAACTGCCGGTCCTTCAACCTCTTGGTATTTTCCTGCACTACTGTTGTATTTTTCTTCGCTTATTTTGATACCGATATCATGTGTTAATGCAGCCACTTCCAGGATGTCTAAAATTTCCTTATCTAATCCTTCCTGTTCTCCGATCAGCTTTGCATACGCGTGTACTTTCAAGAAATGCTGGATTCTCTTTGGCTGACCTTGATAGTAATCGATCATTGCTGTTGTCACTTTATTTATATCCATCTGTTAACTCTCCTTTAGTATTTTTTGAAAAAGCTGAATAATCTTTTCTTATTTAAGATCTTAATTGCTTTGTCTGCATCTTCTTCTCTTAATCCACCTGTACAAAAATCTGTCTTGACCAGATGTTTGTCAAATCCGTGTCTATGCCATTCATATGCACCATCATCTAATATGACAAAACCTTCAATCTTCTCTTCACACTTATCCAGCCAATCTTTGATCTCATCTTCTCTTCTTCCACTGCTTAGGTATTCTGTCTTATCTATGATCTTTAGGTCGTATTTCGCTAAGATGTCAACTAGAATCTGACACCAGTCCTGCACAGCATCACTGTGTTCTGCCCATCCGTATCTCCAGGATGATGATAATACGATCTTTGCTCCTGTTGCATCTACGATTGTTTTTAAATTCTTAATGTTATCCTCATCTACAGAAATCAGCTGATCATCTTCGCATTTCTCGAATAATTGCTGTGAATTCAATACTCCGTCTACGTCTAAAAAAATAACTTTCATGCCTTTGTTCCTCCTTTACCTTCACGGTAGTCAGACATGGTCTTTGATGAGTATTATACTCTCTTTTTTTTTAAACGTAAATGTATTTTAAGGTTTTTAATACCTTGTACATAAAATCCTTTTTTTTGTAAATACTATACTGGAATTCTTTACATTTCACATCAAGGAGGTTTGATTTTATTATGGGAAATAAATGTTTGGATTGTACAGCTTTAACGCTTACGATCATTGGTGCTATAAATTGGGGATTGATCGGATTCTTCCGATTTGATCTTGTTGCATTTTTGTTTGGAGATATGAGCTGGCTGTCACGAGTTGTGTATGCACTTGTTGGATTATGTGGATTGTATATGCTGGCATTTTACCGGCATTGTGGACGTGATATATAAAAGTTTCTTCTTATTAATTATACACGGAAAGAAAGGCCAGGCTATGGTGTACGCCATAATCTGACCTTTTATAAATGGTGAATATACATTAAGTATAGAAACAAGCTATTTTAAAAATAGATATTTATTTACTGTGCATCCTTGATCTTCTTGATCTCTTCAATCATAACAGGAAGCACTTTCATAACGTCTCCAACGATTCCTACATTGGCTACGTCAAAGATTGGTGCGTCTTCATCTTTGTTGATTGCTACAATGTATCCAGAATTCATGATTCCTGATACGTGCTGTGTAGCTCCAGAGATTCCGCATGCAATATATAATTTTGGTGCAACGATCTTTCCAGACTGTCCAACCTGATGAATCTTTGATACCCATCCGTCTTCAATGGCTGGTCTTGTTGCTCCTACAACTCCTCCTAAGAGTTTTGCAAGATCGTCAACTAATGCGAAGTTTTCTTTGCTTCCCATTCCACGTCCGCCAGATACGATAACTTCTGCTTCTTCCAGGTTGATCGTTTCTGCGATTTCTTTTACACTTTCTGTGATCTTTGCTTTGATCACATCATCAGCTACTTTTACTTCTTTGGCTACAACTTCACCCTCAGTTGGGTCTTCCACTTTCTGGAATGCTCCGGAACGTAATGTTGCTATCTGTGGTGTTGTCTTGATCTTTACATCTTCCAATACAGTTCCACCATAAAGTGGGCATGTATAGATAACTTCTCCATCTTCTGCTTTGATATCTAATACATCGGATGCACATCCTGTGTTACATTTTGCTGCAACAACTGGTGCGATATCTTTTCCATCCTGTGTTCCACCTACAAATACAGCTTCTGGATTTTCTTCTTTTACTAATTCTACTAAAACCTGAGCATATGCATCGAGATTAAACTCTTTGTAATCTTCGCTGTCGACACAGATGACCTGATCGGCTCCGGCCTTTGCTACTTCTTTTGCTGCATCTGCTACTCCACCTCCAATAACAACTGCCGTAACTTTATCGGCAAGTTTCTTGGCTGGAGATAACATTTCCAATCCAACTTTGACTGGATTTCCTTCTGCAGTTTCTACATATACCATGATATTCTTACATTCTGCCATGTCCTTTGTTCTCCCTTCCTAGAATACTTTGGCATCTGCCATCATAGCGACTGCTTTTATTGCTGAATCTTCTGGTGTTTCTTCCTGAATCTTGATTCCGGCTTCTTTCTTCGCTGGTTCATATAATTTAACGATCTGAACCTTTGCATTAGATTCTCCGACTTTTTCTTTTTCAAGATCAGCAAGATCAGCTTCTTTAATATCGCCGATTGGTTTCTTTCTTGCTGCCATTTTATTCTTGATCGTTGGGTAACGTGGGTCATATTCTGGTTTTGTGACTGTTACAACACATGGTGCAGAAGCTTCTACTGTACGGTATCCTTCTTCTGTTTCCTGTTTTGCTGTCACTTTATCGCCATCTAAAGCGATTTCTGTAATATTTGTGATCACACTTGTTCCAAGTTCTTCAGCTAACATTAAGCCACCCTGTCCAAGTGCGGCATCTGTTGCTTCTTTTCCACAGAATACAAGATCAAATTTCTGACCATTGTCCGCTTCTAATTTTGCGATCACATTTTTTAGGATATTTGCGATTCCTGTTGTGTCAGATCCTTTGAATGCATCATCACTTACTAAAAATGCATGATCTGCACCAACTGCAAGACAGTTTTTCAGAGAGTTCTTTGCACTATCTTCTCCGACACATACAACTGTTACTTCTCCTTCAGAGGATTCTTTTAATCGTGCTGCCATTTCGAGAGCATAGGTGTCAAATGCATTTACAACAGGTGTTACGTTTGCTAAATCCGGTGTTCCTTCTGCATTTAAATGGATTTCTACAGAATCATCCGGAACCTGTTTGATACATACTAAAATGTTCATAGTCTTACTCCTTCTTATGTTCTATCTTCCGATTGTGTTATTTGCTACAACGATTCTCTGAATTTCGTTACTTCCTTCGAAAATCTGGAAGATCTTAGCATCTCTTAATAATTTCTCAACTGGATATTCTCTGCTGTATCCATATCCACCGAACATCTGGATTGCTTCAGAAGCTACTTCCATTGCAATATCAGATGCATAGCATTTTGCGATCGCTGCTTCTTTGGAATGTGGTAATCCCATATCCATCTTTGTTAAAGCATGTGCAACCATCTGACGAGCTGTTTCTGTTTTGATTTCCATATCAGCTACTTTAAACTGCATTGCCTGATTTTTGATGACTGGTTTACCAAACTGAACTCTTTCTTTGGCATATGCAATACCTTCATTGATACCACGCTGTGCGATACCTGTTGCAACACATCCCATCCAAGCTCTTGCCTGGTCTAATGTCTTCATTGCGATTGAGAATCCTCTTCCTTCTTCTCCAACTAAGTTTGCAGCTGGAATACGACAGTCTTCTAATACAACATCACATGTGTTTGATGTACGGATACCCATTTTATTTTCTTCATTACCTGTGCTTAATCCTGGTGTTCCAGCATCAACTAAGAACATAGAGATTCCTTTAACACCTTTTGTTTTATCTGTCATAGCTGTGATACAGTAGAAAGAAGCGATTCCTCCATTTGTAATGAAGCATTTTCTTCCATTTAATACCCACTCATCTCCGTCTTTGACAGCTGTTGTTGTTCCTGCACTGGCATCAGATCCTGCTCCTGGTTCTGTTAAACAGAAAGCTCCAAATCCACCATCAATGATCTTCTGGCATACATGTTTTTTCTGTTCTTCATTTCCTGCGATCAGTACTGGTTTTGTTCCTAATCCACTGGCAGAAATTGTTGTTGCAAATCCTGCATCTGCGATAGCCATTTCTTCGATCAGTGCCGCAACGTCTACTCTTGATAATCCTGGTCCACCGTATTCTTCTGGTACTTCTAATGAATGTAACTGCATTTCAATGGCTTTGTCATAAATTTCTTTTGGCCATTCTCCACTGACGTCGTATGCTTTACACTGTTCTTTTACTTCGTTTTCACAGAACTCGTGTACATCCTGTAATAAGTCTTTTGCTTCCTCTGAAATTAAATATGCCATCTTGATATCCTCCTAAAATAACCTTAAAAAAGCTTTGTATATGTTTTATGTTACTTGTTTATGTTTGATTAATCGTTTCCTATTAAAATTATAATTTGTAGCAGATCTTACCTGGATTTAAGATCATATTTGGATCAAAGACTTCTTTGACACCTTCCATGATCCTCATCTGAACTGGTCCGAGAGACTCTGCTAGGTAGTCCATCTTTCCATGTCCGATTCCATGTTCTCCAGAAATCATTCCACCGAATTCTGTTGCTTTTGCATATACTTTATCCATAAAGACTGCAACCTGTTTCTTAAACTCTCCTTCTTCCATGTCATTACTGCATGTATAGATATGTAAGTTACCGTCTCCAGCATGTCCAAAGCTCTTAACTCTGAAATCAGCTTCTGCTTCTAATGATTTTGTATATGTCAGGAATTCTGCAATCTTATTTGTTGGAACTACAACATCACATTCATCTAACAGTACAGTATCTGCTTCAATTGCCTCAAGTAATGCTCCGCGGACAGCCCATGCATCTTTCTTTAAGGCTGGTGTATCAGCAACTAATACATCAATTGCTCCTGCTTCTAATACTACTTCAGATGCCTGTTCAATGATATCTTCCAGTTGTTCTTCAGAATTTCCATCAAATGTTGCTAATAAATATGCTCCAATCTCTGTTCCTTCTAATTCTTTTGGATATACCTGTTTTCCTAAGAACTTCTCGGTATCCATAACAACTTCTTTTTCCATAAATTCCAGAGCCTGTGGTGCCAGATGATGCATAAAGAACTGTGGTACTGTTGCAATACAATCCTCTAAGTTTTCATAAGGAATGATCAGACTGATCACTGATTTTGGTGCTGGAATTACTTTTAATGTAAGTTCTGTGATAATACCCAAAGTACCTTCAGAACCGATCATTAAGTTTAATAAGCTGTATCCTGAACTTGTCTTTGATACAGTAGCTCCAAGTTTTACAATCTCACCTGTTGGTAATACAACTGTCATGGCACGTACATAATCTCTTGTACATCCGTACTTAACAGCTCTCATACCACCAGCGTTTGTTGCTACGTTTCCACCGACTGTTGCGAATTTCTCACCTGGATCTGGTGGATATAATAATCCTTGTTTTTCTGCATCCTGTGCAAGATCATTTAAAAGGACTCCTGATTGAATCTTCACTACAAAGTTTTCTTTGTCATATCCAAGGATCTTGTTCATCTTTGTAAGAGAGATCATAACACCGCCACCGATACTTACGGCTCCTCCTACTAATCCTGTTCTTGCACCACTTGGTGTTACAGGAACCTTGTTTTCATTACAAAGTTTAACGACAGCTGCAACTTCTTCTGTTGATGTTGCTTCTACTAAAACTTCTGGTCTAGCTTTTCCGTAGATTGCCATCTCATCATGGGTGAAATCCTCATTGATTTCATCACCCACTAAGACACGTTTTGGAGCGATCTCTTTGAATTTCTCGATCATCTCTGGTGTCACTTTGTTATACTGATACTCACTCATTTATCTTCCTCCTTAAAAGTTTATAGCTTTTTAATATCTTTTATCTTTATCATTTTCAGATCAATTTGACTCCAAAGTAGCAAACTAATCCATAGATGATAACGAATAATACGAAATATTTGATAACCTTTGTTAAGATTTCACTTTCTTTTCCTACCGTTGCTGTTGCCGCTGTCGCTACTGCGATACTCTGTGGAGAAATAATCTTTCCTGCGGTACTACCAACTGTATTTGCAGCTACCAGCCAGATCTGGTTGATATTTAATTCTGCTCCTGTACTTGCCTGTAACTTGGAGAATAGTACGCTGCTTGATGTAGAACTTCCTGTTACGAATGTTCCGATAGATCCAATCAGTGGTGCAACTAATGGATAAAAGCTTCCTGTTACACGTACGATAAAATCTGCGATAGACTGTGTCATTCCGCTGTATCCCATGATCTTAGCTGTCGCAAGCACTGCCATGATCGTAATGATCGTCTTAAACATCTGAATCACTGTCTTGCCTAAAACAACAAAGATCTCACCAACTGGACATCCCTGAATCAATCCTCCAATAAATGCTGCGATCAAGATCAGCACTCCTGGTGTTGATACCCATGTAAATGTATATGGGCTTGCTCCCTCTCCACTATAAATTGGTACATTTGATTTGATCGCTGATAATGGATCATGAATCGCTGGTACTAATGTAGAAGTCAGAAGTAAGAACAGTAATACAAGAATGAATGGGCTCCATGCAACAAATGCATCTTTTACTGTCATCGTAGTATCATCATTATCTTCGATTTCTACATCAAATTTACTTGCCTTACCTTTCAGCATTACTTTTGCAAGGATGATCGTTACTGCCATACTGCATACAGATCCGATAACTGCTGGAAGTTCAGCTCCTACAAATTTCGCTGTCAGATATTGTGGTACTAAGAATGAAAGACCTGACATCAATGTAATAAATAAAATTTCTTTATAATCACCGATTCCTTTAGCTCCTTCATGTTTTCCTGTGATGAAAACAACAAGGAAAGGAACGAGAATTACCATGATCGCAAGTTGTAATACAACATAAGATGCTGTCATATGTGGACTAAATCCTGTTACATTTGCTGCTGTAACCGTTGGAATTCCGATGGATCCAAATGCTACTGGTGTCGTATTGGCTACCAGGCAAACAGTTGCTGCAAAAATTGGTTCAAATCCTAATCCGCAAAGGATTCCTGCTGGAATCGCTACAGCTGTTCCGAATCCTGCCATACCTTCCATAAATCCTCCAAATCCCCATGCGATGATCAGCACAAGAACTCGTTTATCTCTTGATACAGAAGTAAGCATTTTTTTAATAAGTTCCATGTTTTTTGTATGTACGACCAAGTTGTAAGTAAACACTGCTGCCACGATAACCAGACAGATTGGCCAGATTGCCATTGCAAATCCTTCTAACCCTCCTGTGAGGACATCAATAATTTTCTGCTTCCATAAAAAAAGTGCTTCAATGACTGTAATGATCAAAGCGATCGGACAGGCTACATGTCCTGCCATCTTTAATCCGCTTAATGCAATGATCAGCCAGATGATAGGAAGCATCGCTAATAAAAAGTGAATGAACATCTTAAGTTCTCTCCTTTCTTTTCAAATATGAGCGGGTTCCGATATCCTATTTTTCAGCGTATACGCGACATAGTAAGATTGGTCCTACCAGTTACTGTACTTATATGGTAGAACCAATTTGACAAAAAGTCAAGGGATTTTTTTGCAAAACGATTTATTCTATTTCTATTTTCTTTTCTTTTTTGTAGAAATTGCACAAAAAAAGCAGCATTTTTACAAACATACTATTTTCAATCCAACCATTTTAAGCCATTTGTATAAATACTGTTTTTTATTTATTTGTTAATTTTTCATCAATTTCCACAAATTTCGTATTTCGAACTATTTTACGGAGTCTTTTTCTTTCGTTATACTATTTTGATATTACTTCCATATGATCGTGGACAATATCACTGCAATATAGTCTGTCAATGCCTGCCCATATATGACTCCGTCAACCGCATTTAAAAGATACAATAACGGGATCAGCAGAACTTCATTGGCTAGTCCCATTTGTAAAAATGTAATAAACATATTTGCTTTGAATACAATTCCGATTGCTGCAACTGGTGCATCCCCATAGACTACGAGAGTCTAGTTTAATACGATGGTTGATACACTCATCAATATAGAAAAAATTGAAGATTAATTTTACTGTTTAATCTTACAAAACTGAAGAAAATATGTGTTATATTATCTATATACTTTATAAAACGCAAAAGAAATTATCACGAGGTGAATAAATAATCATGAAAGCTTACGAACGTTTATTAAATTACGTCAAAATTTTAACTCCAAGCAATGAAAACAGCCAAACTGTCCCTTCTTCTGATGGTCAGTTTGATCTTGCCCGAGTCTTAGAAAATGAAATGAAGGAACTTGGTCTCAGTGATGTCTACTTAGATGACAAATGTTACCTATATGGCAAATTACCTGCCACAAAGGGCTATGAAAACTGTCCTGCGATCGGATTTATTGCTCATATGGATACTGTTTCTGATTTCTGTGATCACCCAATCCGTCCGATCCTTACGAAGAATTATAATGGAGAAGCTCTTCCTCTTGGAGATAGTAGTCTGGTTCTTGATCCGAAAGTTTTCCCTCATCTTTCTTCTCTCAAGGGTCGTACTTTGATCACATCGGATGGTACAACGATCCTTGGTGCAGATGATAAGGCTGGGATTGCTGAGATTCTTACGATGGTAGAACGCCTGGTCAGTAAAGAGATTCCTCATGGTCCGATCAGCATTGCATTTACTCCAGATGAAGAAATTGGAAGTGGTGCTGAGTATTTTGATATCAAGCGGTTTGATGCTGATTTTGCTTATACTTTGGATGGCGATACCGAGGGTGAGATCCAGTTTGAAAATTTTAATGCCTGTAAAGTTGAGTTTGAAATCACTGGTTTTAATGTACATCCTGGTTCTTCAAAAGATACGATGATCAATGCCTCACTTGTAGCTATGGAGATCAACTCTTGTCTACCTTCTATGGAGACTCCTAGAAACACGGAAGATTATGAGGGATTCTATCATTTGATCGATATGAATGGTGATGTGAGTCATGCAACATTACATTACATTGTGAGAGATCATGATCGGGGGTTGTTTGAGGCGAAGAAACAGACATTACGTTTGATCGCGAAAAATATGAACGAAAAATGGGGTAATGGTTGCGTTACTTTAACCATTACGGATCAGTATCAAAATATGGCCGAGATTATTAAGGATTGTCCTCATTTGATCAAAAATGCAAAGAAGGCTTGTGAAAATGCTGGTGTGGCTCCATTGGTTCTGCCAATTCGCGGAGGTACAGATGGATGTCAGTTAAGTTTTCGAGGACTTCCTTGTCCGAATCTTGGAACTGGTGGACATGCTTATCATGGACCTTATGAACATATTAGCGTTGAAGGAATGGATATGTGTGTTGATATTGTTGTGGAATTGATTAAATTGTATACTGAAGGTTATTGATGTATAAATAGAGAAAGAACAATGTATTAGGGTCAGAAAAACGAATTTCATTGACGGCTTGACCCTAATACATTGTTCTTTCTCTATTTATACACTCAAATCTTTCAGTATACACTACTTACAGATAAGATACTTCATTCTTCACTTTTCACTTCTTTACGAAACTCTTCCTGCATCCATATGATACACTTCGTCTGCAATTCCCATCGTGGATTCTCTATGAGATACTAATACCACGGTTCTTCCTTGACTTTCTTCCTTTAACGATTTTAGAATAATTCCTTCATTTAATGAATCCAAGTTACTTGTTGGTTCGTCTAGTAATAACATCGGGCTGTCGTGTAAGAAGGCTCTGGCGATTCCGATTCTTTGTTTTTCTCCACCAGACAGGGTGTCTCCAAGTTCTCCGACTTCGGTGTCGTAGCCATTTGGCAGGGACATGATCATGTCATGGATGGAGGCTTTTTGGGCGGCTTTTATGATTTCTTCTCTTGCTGCGCCTGGTTTTCCGATCGCTATGTTGTTGGCGATGGAGTCGTGGAAGAGTTCGGTTTCCTGAGTTACGTAGGATTGTGTGTTTCTTAGTGTCTTAGTTGGGATTTCTTTCACGTTTTCTTCTGAAATCTTTATGTTTCCTTTGTTTACATCCCAGAAGCGCATCAGAAGCTTCAACAGTGTGGACTTTCCGCAGCCGCTTTTTCCACAGATTCCGATGACTTTTCCTTGTTTCATATTGATGTTGCAGTCTTTTAGGATGACTTCTTCATCATAGGCAAAGGTTACATCTTCTACGGATGCACCTTCAAAACTTATATCAGCTTCTCCTTCTGATTCTTCTACCATTGGTTCTTCTTCGAGTAAGGATAACACTCTTTCTCCACTTGCTAATGTCTGGTTTAAATTGTTTGACAGGCTTGACAATGCAGTTACTGGACCAAAAGAACCCATCATAGCGATCGTTGCAAGCAGCATAGCATCAAATGTAACATTTCCTGCCTGATATAAATGATACATTAAAAAGAACATTCCAAACGAACAGCAAAGGATCACAAAGTCTGTGACAGCTCTTTGCATAGCTTCCATGCGATTCAGGTCTTTTTGCATTTTTCCTAATTCAATGGATTTTTCACTTATTTGTGCTTTTCTCTTTTTACCTTGTCCATACTGAATCGTTTCGTCTATTCCACGGAGAGATTCTAAGACAAAACTGTTCAGGTTTCCGAATCCGCTTCGGAATTCCATTCCTTTTTGTCCACCTTTTTTTCCATTTCTTAATGGGATCACGCAGCCTACCAGAAGATAAGAACAGACTGCAAAGATTCCTGCATAGACATGAAATCTTCCGATAAATACGACCATGATCAATGAAGTTAAAATTGCGATCATGATTGGAGAGATCGTGTGTGCATAGAATACTTCTAATAATTCAATATCGGTTGTGATGATTGAAATCAGATTCCCCTTTTCCCTGCCGTCTAATTTAGCTGGGCAAAGCTTCCGAAGTACCGCAAATACCTGATGTCTGATGATCGCTAACAGTTTAAATGCAATAAAATGGTTACAATACTGTTCTGCATAATGGAGGATTCCACGCATCACTGCAAAAACCACCAAAATAATCAGATATTTCGTCACACGCTGCCCTTTCATAGCAAGAAGTGCACCATGTCCTGCTGTGATCGTCAGGAAAATGGCACACAGATACCCTAAGGTTCCAAGAAGCACTGCCGCTGTCATAATGTGTGCCAGTGGTTTTACAAGACCGATCATTTTCCCCATAATCTTTATGGAACTTCTTCTTTGTTTTGTTGTATTTTCCATCTTACACCACCTTCTTCTTTAAAGACTCATTCCATGACATATTTGCAGCATAAGATTCCAGTTCCTTCTGCTTATCAAATAAATGCTGGTATACACCTTTTTTACGCATTAATTGTTCGTGTGTTCCTTCTTCTGCAACAATTCCGTCTTTCATCATATAAATACAGTCAGAATCTACAACATTGGATAATCTGTGGGAAATAAACAAGATCATCTTCGTCTTTGATAATTCCCGAATAACATTCATGATCATTTCTTCACTTTCCATATCAATGTTGGATGTCGCTTCGTCAAATATGTAGATCGGCGTATCAAACAGCAGCGCTCTTGCAAGTGCCAGACGCTGTCTTTGTCCACCAGAGAAATTTTCCCCTTTCTCTAACAGAACGGTTTGAAGTTCATCCTGTTCTTTTAAGAATGCAAGAAGATTCACTTTCTCAAGTACATGTTCTAACTCTTCTCTTGTGGCATCTGGTTTTGCCATACGGAGATTTTCTTCGACTGTTCCTGCAAATAAATAACTATTATGTGTGATCTTTGTCATATGTGCCATCAATTCTTCTTCCCGAATCTGTGAGATATCCACACCACCCACCTTGACACTTCCAGAATATCCACGATTTCTCGCTGTTAAAATGCCAGCCAGTGTACTCTTTCCACAGCCAGATTCACCAACAAAGGAAATAAAGCTATTTGCAGGGAAATTCATTGTGATTCCCTTTAAGATCTCACGGTCTTTCTCATAAGCAAAATGCACATCATCCAATGAAATATCCAGCTCTACCTGTGGAAAATATGATTCTCCACTCTCTACTTCTTTAAGATCAAGCAATCCAAAGATCTTATCACTGGCTGCCATACCATTCATCGCAATGTGGAAAAATGATCCTAATAATCTTAACGGAATAAAAAATTCTGAAGCTAACAACAAGATGATCAAAGTTCCACCAAGCGTGATATTTCCAGCAATATACTGATGAATCGCTGTGATCATTCCGACAGCGGCACCACCGTAGGCTATGATGTCCATGACACTGGTTGAATTTAACTGCATTGTCAAAACTTTCATTGTGATCTTACGAAAATTCTGCGCTTCCTCATCCATCTCGACCGCTTTCATTTCATCCGCCTGATAGATCTTTAATGTTGTCATTCCCTGAAGATTCTCAAGAAAACTGTCTCCTAGTGTTGTGTATAGTCCCCAGTATTTATTCAATAATTTCTTTGCGAGTTTCTGCACCGCAACGATTGAAATCGGAATCAATGGAACGCAGATCAGCAGTACCGCACTTGCCTTTAAACTGATAAAGGATAAAATGATAAATAATGTTACTGGTGCTAAGATGCTGTAAAACAACTGCGGAAGATATTTCCCAAAATAAATTTCAAGCTGCTCCACGCCTTCGGTACTCATCTGTACGACTTCTGATGTTGAAACATGTTCCCGATAAGAAGCCCCTAAACATAACAATTTCTCATAGATCTTTTCTCGTAAAATTCTTTTCACATCAACACTTGCTGCAAATGACGCCCTTGTTGCCATCTGATCACATAAGAAACGGATCGCTACTGCAACCACCAAAACCATAAATGTTGTAAGGATCACCTGATCACTCATCTGGTGCATCAAAATACAGTCCACCATTCTTCCAATGGAAAAGATCGCTGCGATCTGCCCTAATAATGCGATCCACTGCCACAGGACCATCTGTACAATATATTTTTTTGTATGGGAAAGTAATTTTACCAATCTTGTTTTAATCATATATTATTTCCTTTGCTTTCTCTTCTTTGACAGTTTCTACTTTCAATCCAAAATATAAGAAATGAAAAATCCACACGATCACAAGAACTACACGGCCGATCGGTACGTTGTTCATCATAATAAAACCGATTGCCATTAAGATCGTTACCATCGCAATGATGGATCTCTTTGTTTTCTTCGTCATTGCTTTCTCTTTTGCAAAGCTTTCCAAGTGTTTCTTGTAAAGACTTGTCCCTAAAAACCAATCGTGAAGTGTTTTTGAACCCTTTGCAAAGCAAAACACTGTTGCCATGTAAAATGGAACCGTCGGCAGAATTGGAAGTACAACCCCTATCGTCCCAAGCACCAGACATAAAATTCCAAGTGCCATCCACACATATCGGATCGGATTTTTTCTCATATTTTTCATCTCCTTTTCATTAATATTCTATACTGTCAGAACAAATTTCTGTCCATCGATATCTGCTACATTTAAATGAACATCGTAAAGTTCACTGATACTTTCAGTTGTGATCACATCCTTTGGATCTCCCTGTACCAACACTTTTCCGTCTTTTAATCCAATGACTTCATCAGAAAAATGAATGGCCTGATTGATCTCATGAAGTACCATCACGATCGTAATTCCGTATTCCCTGTTTAATTTCTTGACTAGTCGCAGAATATCCAACTGATAACGGATATCCAGATACGTCGTTGGCTCATCAAGAAATAAGATCTTCGTGTTCTGTGCCAATGCCATTGCGATAAAGACTCGCTGTCTCTGGCCACCAGAAAGCTGACTTAACTCGCGGTTCCTGAATTCCTCAAGTCCTGTCACTTCGATCGCATGATCTATCAGTTTCTCATCTTCCTCACTTTTGCCGCCCATTAATTTCATATAAGGGGTACGACCATAAGAGATCAGTCGTTCCACGGTGATATCATCGGCCGCCTGATTATACTGATGAACGATCGATACTTTTCTTGCAAATTCATTTAACTTTAAATTCTTGATATTCTTTCCATGCAGAAAAACTTTTCCACGGTTTGGATTCAGATTCTTTGTCATTAGAGAAAACAGTGTTGATTTTCCACATCCATTGGCTCCCATGATCGTTGTGATCTTACCTTCTTTGATCATTAAGGAAATATCTTTTAGAATCTGATTGCTTCCATATGCAAAGGATAAGTCCCTGACTTCCATCGCTGGCTTCTCTTCTTGTAATCTTGCAAGGAGTTCTTCTTTATTTGCCATATCTTCCAGACCTCCTTAATAGTAAGATAAAGAACGGACCACCGACAACACTCATGATCACGGCAGCACTGACTTCATTTGGTGCTGCGATCGTACGTCCGATCGTGTCTGCCAGCAAAAATGTAAATGCCCCAAAAAATGCGGAAAACGGGATCAGCATCTTATGGTTGCTTCCGACTAAAATTCTTCCGATATGTGGAACGATTAATCCAAGGAAGCTGATCGCACCTGCAACGGCTGTGGAAATACTTGCAAGTAAGACTGCAACAAGTGAGATCACGATTCTTGTGACATTGACATTCACTCCCAAGCTTCTTGCGGTTTTATCTTCCAGAGATAACAGATTACATTCCTGTGTAAATAACATTGCAAGGAATAATCCTGCAACCACATATGGAAGCAATGTTGTGACATCATCCCATGTCTTCTGTGTGATATTCGCCTCAACGATTGCTGCCACACCAGTTCTGTCCCCGCCGGACATAGAATTTAAGGCACTGGATAACCCAGTAAATAAACTGTTTACTGCCACACCAGTTAAGATAATTCTCATCGGACTTAAGCCACCCTTCCATGACAAACAATACACCATGAAAAATGCGACCACACCACCTGCAAATGCTGCGATCGGTGTGAAGAAATATAGTGTTGGTGCAAATGCCGTAATAATGACAGCGGTAAAACTTGCCCCGCTTGAGATACCGATAATTCCCGGATCTGCCAGTGGATTTTTCAATACCGCCTGGAATAACACACCAGAAACCGCAATGGCCGCTCCTGCTAACATTGAAATGATGATTCGTGGAAAACGCAGATCATAGATCGTTGCCACGTCTTTGTTATATTTGACAAACAGACCAGAAAGGAGCTCCCCAAATCCAACTTTCAGACTTCCGATATTAATAGAGGCAAAGAATAAAAGAATTAACAATATAATGACAACCCCAAAGGAAATCCATGCTCGCATCATTTTATTTTCCTGCCTCTCCTGATCGGCATTCCTCGAACTAACTGCTTCAAGGTCTGCTTTTTTTACCTTCTTGAAAAACATTTATTCTTTCACCTCCTGTGTTCCTTTTGTATTCTGATAAAAATCTTTTTCTAATTCACTTAATGCTTTCTTATATTTGAAGTTTGCACTCATTCCAAAGTATTCATATGTCAGGTCATAAACCCGTTTGTTCTTCACAGCATCAAAATGTTTCCAGATATCGTTAGTTTCAAAGTCTTCGTTAAACATTTTTGTCACCTGATCTGGAAGTGCATGTGCCGCACGGACAATGATATCTGGTTCTTTCTTCTTCATATCCTCGGTATTGACGGTTAAAAACTCCTGATCCGTATTCTGGTAAACATTTTCACCACCGGCAAGTTTGACCAGACTTCCAATATAGGAATTCTCTGTCGCAATGACATAACTTCCTGGAAGTCCCATCAATACGAGAACTTTGGGATGTTTTTTATTTTTATTTCGTTTTGTATAACTTTTATAAAATGTTGTAAACTCTTTGGTCATCTTCTCGGCTTCCTGCTGCTTCCCAAAGATTTCCCCTAATTCCTGGGCCGAACGGTACATTCCCTGCACACTTCTTAGATTTAAGAATGCATACTCCGTATTCTTCAGTTCTTCAAACTTTGGTTTTAAGTCAGTTTCCAGAGAAGAAGGAGCTAAGATCCAATCAGGATTTAAAGAAGATACGATTTCCATATCGGGACTCATGGCAAGTCCGACTTTCTTTACCTTTTTGTATCTTGATGGAATTTTGGAAACACTGCTCTTTGGTACACCGACAAGATCAAGATCCAGCTTGTCACAAATATCTGCAACAGCCGGAGATGTTGCGACGATCCTTGGATTGCCTGACAATGCTTTGACTTTCGCCTTTGCATTTAACACTGCCTGTTTTTCCTTTGGATCTGTGATCTCAAGCATAGTTTCCACGCTCTCTCCCTGACTGCTCTTTTTGCTGTCTTTTGGGTGCTGGTTTACACAACCTGTCAAGAAACAAGAGGAAATTGCAAGCAACAGGATCAAAAAAATGCTCGGATATTTTCTTAATTTAGTTTTCATCGTTGTAAATCTCATCATATTCATCCTGATCACCACCCCATTTATCCCAGTTTTTGCGGTAATAGTAAACGATCGTCGCTGCCACTCCAAGTAAGACCAATCCTGAAAATGTCATAGAAACCGTTAAGATCAAAATCCATGTTCCCACAGACTTTTCAGAAGATGTTTTCTTCTTTGTGGTCGTCTTCGGTGCCGTAGATAAACTCAGTCCCTGGGCGTTGCTTAAGGAATCGTCACTGCTTTGTGTGTCAGCTCCTTGGGATGCGGTTGTTGTCTGCTGACTGGCTGTATTATTTGTGTCAGCTGTTGTCTGTGTCTGGTTATTGTTTGATGTCTGCGCATCAGAAGATGATGTTGTAACCATCAACGCTTTCATGCCTACGGAATTTCCTGTGGTGTAATTACCTGGATAGAAATAAAAAATGACATTTCTTCCCATTGGTTTTACGTACATGGAACAGCGGATGATGCTGTCTTGGGATGAAAGTTTGATCCTTAAATCTTTTGTTGTTCCATTATTATCTTTTCCTGTCGCTGTCTGTGTTACAGATTGTGTTTGAAATCTTGATTCTCCTCGTTTCTGCACGGAAAAACTCAGATCAGATGTATAATCTACAAGGCTTATACGAAATGTCAGATAATAATCTCCAGCGTCTGTTACCTCTAATAATCCTTTGGATGATATTGCTCCTTCGACCATTCCCTGCCCAGTTGCTTTCGATGAACTTCCTCCAGAATCTTCTACTTTTCCAGTCACGGGATGCTGATATGTTCTTGCAATCTGACAACTGTAGACATTTCCTGATGCTGCTTTTACATCTTTTGAAAGACCCCCAAAAGACAAGAGCGCCACTAGAATCAATATCCAGTTTTTTAATTGAACAATATGTTTTTTCATTTTTATAATCCCCTGCTCTTCACTTTATAAACTATACCTAGAATAGAAAGTAATACACTCATGATCGATGGTACTATGATCGGTGTTTCTTCCTCATCTTCCTGCAATGTCTGACTTCCACTGTTTGTTGATGTTGAAACCTGATCAGTATTAAAACTTTTTTCTTCCACAGCTGATTGTCCCTGTACATTGGATTGTGTTGTCTCTGGTAATTTTGAACTTTGAATCGTAACTTTCTCATGACTTCCTGCTGAAGAAGTATTTGAAGAATTTGTTGTCATTGTAGTACTGCTTTTTTCTGTATTTTTATCATTTGATACAAATTCCTTTGAATTTTTTACTGCCTTTATAGAATTAAGATCTAATTTCAGATATACAGCCTGTGTACCACTTCCCGGACTGATCGCATCCATAATCGGAACAAACACTTGTAATGGAACATATCCGTCATTTTTTGCTTTTGATATCAATGGAAATGTTACCTGGTCTGGGTAATCACTTCCATAAGAATCTCTGACTTTCTTTCCTTTTGTGTCTTTTTGATAAGAATCCACGGTTACATTTTTTAACGAACCTGTTGGTACCTTATATTGATCGATCTTATAAGTATTCGTAAAGTATTTGATCTTGCTTAAATAGCCGTAACTTGAACTAATATTCAATCCTTTAAAATCAAGTGTTATATCATATTTTCCATTTTTGACTGTGAGTTTTATCTTGTGATTGATTGCTTCATTTGCCATGGACTCTGTCTTCTTATCTGTCTTTAACATCTTGCCAGAAATACTGTAAACCCCATCTTCTAATTTCTTTATATTTAGCTTTGATTTCCTTGTTGTAGTTTTCTTAACTTGGCTTTTCTTTGCTGTAGTTGTTGTTTGTTTGTCTTGCTGCGTTGTAACAGATGACTCAATTTTCGTCTCGTCACTCACCTTCTTTAATGTGCTCCAGTCAAATTGAAATCTTGCATATTGAAGACCACTCCCTTTGCTGATTGCTTCCATAACAGGCACATAAACTTGAACCCACATCTCTTCTTGTTGATAATTCACTGGAAAATTCATGTAATGTGGATATAGTTTCCCTTTTACCTTAGAATCTGTCCCTGTCTTAGGATCATTATAGCTGTCATATGTATTTTCAAAATATGATTCTATATTTATTGGGATCGGTGTTTCATTTTCTGGTGCCTCGATCTTTCCAGATGTTGTCTTCCAGTTTGGAAAATAAGACATCTGAGCAAGATATCCTGTAAAATCAAGCTTTCCTAATTTTGTACTCAGTGCCTTGCATTCTGCTCTTACTGTATACGTTCCATTTTTTACGATCACTTGTATTGGCTGAACAATCCCTGCATTTCCCATAGAAGCCTGATCTGATGAGGCACTTCTTAAGAAACTTTGCATAGTATAAGTTCCATCTTCTAATGTATTTTTTTCATCCGCTGCTGCCTTATGATCTACAAATGCAGCACCAGCCAGACAGCATAATATAACGGAAATGACACAGCTGATAAAACGAAAATATTGTGCTTTTTTCATGATTTTTTTCTACTCTTTTATGGGGACTATAAAGCCCCTGTAGGTTTACAGCGGCTTTATCATTTGTTTCCTGTTACTTTTTAATTTTTACAGAAACTGCTTTTGAATATTTACTGTATGTTACTTTCTTTCCTGCTTTTTTAATTGCACGGACTTTATAATAATATGTCTTTTTCTTTTTCAGTTTCTTATTTTTAAATTTGGTTGTCGAAGCTTTTGTGATCGTCTTAACTGCTTTGTATTTACCATTCTTCTTTGTCGCACGATATACAATATATCCTGTTGCACTTTTGACTTTCTTCCATGTTACTGTTGCCGTTTTCTTGGAAGAATTCTTAACTTTCAGACCTGTGACTGCTACTAACTTTACAGTCGTTGTCGTCTGTGTTGCAGTTGGCTTCTGGACTGTTGCAACTGGCTTCTGAACTGTTGTTGATGGTTTTTGTTCCTCTTTCTTTGGTGCTTCTTCTGTTACATCTTCACTGCTAAAATCTTTATCATCTGCTGTTGTTTTAACGGCTGATGTAAAATCTAAGGAAAGATTCATTTTCTGAGTTCCCATTCCTGATGCAATGCTGTCCATAATTGGTATAAATACCTGCATTGGTGCGATTCCTGTTTCTACAGCTTCATCTGTCAATGGGAATGTTACAAGATCAGGATAATTGCTTCCAAATTCATCGGATACAATGTCACCATTCGTGTTTTTCTGAACCTGATCAACTGTAACGTCTTTTTCTGTTCCATTTTCAATGTACTGAATCTTATTTAAGTATCCATGGAATGTCTGTCCACCGAATGGAATATTCATTGCCTTTAAGTTTAATGTGACATAATATTTTCCATCTTTTACTGTTAACTTTACTTTATGTGCGATCGCATCATTTGCCATTGATAGATCTTTTCCATTTGTTTTTAACATCTTTGCATCTACTTTGTAGATTCCATCAGAAAGTACTTCTTTGTCTTTCTTTTCTTTTAATGTATCCCAATATAACGTGATCTGAGCATCTGTATCAAACTTTCCATGATCAAATGTAATTCCACCATGTTCACCACTTAAATTGCTCATTGCTGGTACATACATTTTAAAGTTTGCTTTATAAGTTAATTCTGGTTTATCACCTGTTAATGGCATATTTACAGTTGTTACACTCTCTCCATCTTTTGTTTCTTCGGATCCTTCTTTTGTCAGATCTGATCCATTATAATACCCATTAAAAGCTAATACATCCATTGCTTCTTTTGTAACCACTGGATATGATAATGTCATCTTTCCATTTTTATCAACCTTTAATGTTGCTGTTACTTTATTCTCAGAATTTGCTGCAGACAAGCTATGTTCTACTGTACTTGTCATGTTTTTCATCTGAATCCCATAAGTACCTTCTTCCACTGTTTCTGGTGCTGGTGCAAGAACTTCCTCTTTTGATGTTAATCCTAGAGATTCCATAACTGCATTTTTAATCGCGGAAGCACTTGTCGTTGCTCCAGACACTGTATCGACTTTGTCAAAGGAATTCTGATCTGTGATATCTAGACCTTGTATCTGGTCTTTGATTTTATTGATCGCTTTTGGAAGGTAGATATTTTTATTTTCTTCAGCATATTTTCCTTCGAAATTTTCTCCTTTAATCTGAAGATCTGTCACTTTTCCATCTTTGTATGTAACAGTTGTTTTAATATCGTATCCACCGAACTGTGCAATATGAATCGTATTTTCTTTTGTTCCATCTGATACGTTTTCATTTCCCTTAAGGCTTGCATAATCAACCTTTAAAAATGCATCTGTTTCCTTTGCTATCGGACTGATCATCATATGAAGATAGATACCATCGGTTGTCTTTGCACTCTCTGGAATTGTAAATTTGATCTTTGTTGGATTACCAGCTTCATCTGTTTTCTCAACAGTCACATCTTTTGTTTCTGATTTTGTATCGTTTCCCTGATAAACTTTTAAATCCTTTGCTGCACCTGTCATTCCATAAAGATTTAATGCTTTTAATTCAACTTCTAAACTTGCTGTTCCATCTTCTGCTACTTCTAATGTTGCATTTTCACCTACAGCCCCGGCCGCCATTGAATTCTGTTCAACATCATCTGCTTTTTTTAACGACACTGGAACTGTATAAGAACCAGCTGACAAACTTATTTTGTTTGTTCCAAATGCATTAGACACTGCTGCCTTTACAATTGCTGGATGTGCTACATATATGGGTGTCGCTGTTCCAGCCATTGCAACAGCTAACAATAATGGCATGATTTTTTTCTTTATATGATATTTAGTTTTTCTCATAATCTCTCCTTCTCTTAATTTATAGGCATTATCGGTTAGTTTTAATTAACTCACTTCTTTTTTATCATGCATCAATATTCTCCGTCAACGAAAACAAGTTTTTCAAAATCGTTCATATCTGATATTTTAAATTTAAAATTTCTTTAAAAAAACACGTGTTTCTGCCATTTATCAATAAAACACAAGGTGTTGCAGGCGTGCAACCCCTTGTGTTTTATTGATAATTCTTCTCATTTATTTTTTGATCAATATGCTTTTCTTTGAGGAGAATGCACCATATACTTTCTTACCTTTAGCTGTACGATAAGCACGAACTTTGTAGTAATATTTTTTATTTTTCTTTAACTTTGTATTTGTATAACTTACTTTTTTATTACCTTTTACTACCTTAACAAGCTTATATTTTCCGTTTTTCTTTGTTGCTCGATAAACTTGATATCCATCTGCATTCTTTACTTTCTTCCATGTAATACGCACCTTACGTTTTTTCAGATTTTGCAGATTGATCTTTGACACTTTCTTAAGAATATCTTTCACTGTTGTCGTTGATAATTTTTGTGTCGTTGTTGTATCCGATGGCTTTTGTTCAGTTGTTGCACTTGATGGTTTCTGTTCGGCTGTTGTATTTGATGGTTTTTTATCATCGTTTTTAGATACTGCTAATTCGTTTGAATATACAGTAAAACGGTATTGTTTTGTTCCATTTAATGTCGCATTTAAGACTTTCTTTATTCTGTATGTTCCCAGATTTGATACACTAAAGTTCCCTTTTAATTCTTCTGCCTGATCAGTTTCTGTATCTTCTTTAACTGTCTCCCATGTACCATCTGCATTCTTTTTCTGAACTTCTGTAATAATATCCCAGTCATATTTTTCATCCATAACTTCTGCGATATTTTTATCTTTCCATCCGTTCTGCTCCAGCATATCTTTATAATCTTCAACCGTTTCTATTTCTCTGGCTTCGTCACTTGCTGTCTTATCAAACCAGAATGCAAGATCTAATACACTTAAATCCTGGCTCCAACTAATCTTCTGACCGTTATCTTCCTTTAGTTCCAGATTCATCGCGTTCTTCTGTGGATAAAATTTATTGATTGCTGTGTCTGATTTTTTCATCACTGCCGGATCCACAACTTTGATATTATTTAACGTGAGATCAAGCTTGTGAAGTACTCCATCATAATCGTTTTCAAATGTTTCAGGAAATGCCTTCTCTGTAATATTGGAGATCTGATTATCATGGAAATCTACAGAATATAGTTTTTTATTCTTTGCAAATGTTCCATCTGGCACTTGAGCAATATAGTTCTTGTAGAAATTAACCTCCTCAAGATTTGACATCTTTGTAAAATCAATATTCGAAATGTCTTCTAATGCATTATTGAATGCACTGATCTTTCGTAATTTCTTTGTTGCTGCATTGATACAGTTTGGAAGTTTTACAAACTCGTTATTGGATAATTCAATAAAATTAATCGTATCTCCAGCATCATCTAAGAGATGATCTGGTAATGCATTTAATTCATTTCCTGAAATGGATAGCTGCTTTAGACTTGTATCTCCATCCAGTGCCCCAGCCTCTACAGACGTGATACTATTATTATCCAGTTCAAGATATACTAATTTATCCAATCCTGACAGTGTATCTTTCTTAATCTCCGTCAGATTATTTGCTCTTATATTGATCCAATTCAATTTTTTTGTATTTTTAAACGCATTTTCTGGAAGAGCTTTTATATGATTTGAATTCAAATCTACATACTCAAGATTTGTCATATTATCAAAAAATCCCTCTGGAATTTCTGTGATCTTATTTCCTGAAAGATCCAATTCTTTAATCTTATCTGATAAACCTTTTAACAGATCGATATTACTCAAATTCTTGTTTGATAAATCCAGACTTCCTTCGTCTCCATTAAATGCTGCTAATTCTTCCTGGGTAATTTCTCCATCATTGTTCGTATCAGCTCCTGCTTCGATCAATGCATCAACCAGGGTCTGGTTCGCATCTTTTTTATCATATCCTTTCCATCCTTTTTCCAAAGATGTGAATGTGATATCCGCTTTCATATATTTGTCATAGTTACCTTTATCAGATTCAGATCCCATAACGGATACTAAAGCTGCCGCTGTATGTATTTTGCTCAGATCTTTAATGCTCATTGTATATTCATATGCATCATAAGAACCATCACTATTTGCATCCCCATACGCTTCTTTTGTTGCTTGGGCAAACGTTCCATCTGTCTCTAATGTGAAGTCAAGTAAGTATTTCGTCATGGAGATATTTAACATTGATAATTTCATTTTTCCATCTTTTACTGTCAGTTTTGCTTTTCCTTCAAAATATCCACCTAAGGAAGAGGGTTCCTTGCTTCCTTGTTTTGTTGCTTTAAGTGTAACTGTATATACACCATCTTCTGTTGGATTTAATGTTGGATCTTCTTTTTTAAACGTGTCAATTGCTTCCCTTAATGCAGCAACTGCCTGATCGATCTGATCCTGAGTTGCAGATTCATTATTATATACATCTTCTGCTGTTTTGATCGCTTCCTGGAATGCATTCCATTTTTCATCAGATGCCGATTCTTTCGTATATGCTTTTGCTGCTGTGATCATATTATTTAACGCACTTTTATCGATTACTGCATCTCCTGATCCCAAATCTTTCTGTGAAACGAAAGTTACTGTTTTTGCTGTTTTGTCGACATTCACAATGATCTTTTTATCTTTGTAACCATTTGCTGAAACAATGATCGTATTTTCGCCATCTTTGATTGATCCCATATATATACAAAGTCCATCAGAATATGTCATTGAATAATAATTATCTTTTCCTTCTTCATCATAAACTGGATATTCCTTGTCGTTCACTACAACTTTATTGATCTTGCTGCAATAATCTGAAGAAGTAGATGCATATTTATCCATTTCGGTAAATTTAATATAATTTTCTGTTCCTGACCAGTTTTGTCCCCATTCTGCTTTTGTGAGCGCAACTCCTGTTTTTAATCCATTTTCTGTATCTGCTGCTTTTACCTGTACAATACCTGTTGGTAAGATTGCCGTCTGTGGAACTGCCATTGCTACTGCCATTGCTAGTGCTAGTGAATATGTTAGTACTCTTTTTCTCATCGTTTTCTCCTTTGTAGATTATTTTTTGAACTTAATTTTTTTGATCGTTGAAAATTTTCCATATACTTTTTTGCCAGATACTACTTTATAAGCACGTACTTTGTAATAATATGTTTTTCCTTTTTTCAGTTTTTTGTTTACATAAGTTACTTTTCCAGCTTTTTTCAATGTTGTGATCTTCTTAAATGATTTATTCTTCTTCGTTGATCTGTAAACTTCATAACCTGATGCATTTTTCTGCTTTTTCCAACTTATTTTTACAGATCTCTTTGAAGATTTTTTTACTTTAAGCTTTACAACCCTTAACGGTTTTACTATTTGTGTTTCTTTCTTCTTTATTGTTGCTATTTGCGAAGTTGAAGTTGTTGCTGTTGTTTTATCTTCCTTCTTGTCTTCTTTCTTATTTTCAATTGTTACTTCATTGGATTTTGCTTCAAATAAGAAATTTCTCATAGAACTCATGTAACCATAAACATCTTTTACAACTCGATAGGTTCCATCTTCTGTAAATTTGAAAGAACCATCCATTTCATCTGCTTTTCCTTCATTGATCCTTTGATTGATCGTTACAAATCTTCCATTTGCATCTTTCTTTTGAATTTTGGTTACGATATCCCACTGATATGACAGATCTTTTAATGTCTTTGTAAAGTCACCTTCTGCATATCCTTGTTCTTTCAGATATTCTTTATATTCATCAACTGACTGAAGTTCTTTTTTCTTTGCATCGTTTGTTTCTTCATACCAGAACATCAAATCCAAAGCACTTAACTGCTGTGACCATTTCATCTCTTGATCACCGCTTTTCTCTAGTCTTAATTCCATTGCGGACTTCTGTGGATAAAATTTATTATATGACTGGCTTTTATTGATCAGCTTTTTATCTATGATCTGCATGTTATTGAATTTAAGGTCCAGTTTCCTTAAACTAACTCCATTTGGAAGAATATCTGGTGATACAGAGATCAAATCATTATCAAACAGATCCAAACCATCAAGTTTTGTGTTTTTTGCAAATGCCTTTTCTGGAATCTGTGTTATCTCATTATGCATAAGATTTAATTCCGTCAACTCTGGAAGTTTCGAGAAGTCAACTTTGCTGATATCTTTCATTCCATTATCCCATGCATGCAATTCTGTTAATGAAGAACAATCCTCTACTGCTTTTGGAAGAATTTCCATATTATTTTCCTGTAAAAACAACATTTTTAATGATCCTGCCAATGGTTTGAGACTTCCATCTTCTAATGTTGTGAGATTATTTCCATATAAACTCAGCTGTTCTATTTTTTTCATACCTTCAAAGGCATTCTTACCTACTTTTGAAATCTTATTATTTTCGAGGCCTAAGATCGTCAGCTGATCTAGTCCTTTGAATGTTCCATCTTCTAATGTTGTAATCTCATTTCCATCCAATGCAATCCAGTTAAGCTTTGTATTGCTCTTGAAGAAACCTTTTGGGATAGAAGTAAGTTTATTATTCTCCATATAGAAATTTTCTAATTGTGGCATCATCATCAACAAATCTGATGGAAGCTCAGTTATGTTATTATAAGAAAGATCAATGGTTGTCACAGACTCCGGAAGATACTTGAGCAATTCCAATCCTTCATTACTTAAATTGCAATTCTGTAATTCCATCTTGTCACCTTTGTATTGCTGAATTTCTTCTTTTGTGACAGTTCCATCATTATTCTTATCCAGTCCATAATCAATCAACGCCTGATTCAGTGCTTCTTTTCCTGTTGGTTTTTGATCTTGATCTTTAATGGCCTCAAAGCCTGTCCATCCTCTCTCGATCGACATATCTTCTATATCCGCTTTTGTATATTTTTCATAATTTCCTATATTGTCTCTGCTTCCTCCCATAGGTTCTGCCAATACTGCGATTTTTGTGATGTCTGACAATTTATTGATCTGAATCTTATACTCATACATATTGTAAGTTCCCGCAGAATTTTTTTCTCCTACTGGAGTTTTTTCTGATATCTTATAATTTCCTTCTGAATCTCCAAGTGTGATATCGTACATCATATCTGCATATGTTGTACTGAGGATCGTCACCCATGTCTTTCCATCCTGAACAGTAACCTTAATCTTTGGATCAATAAAGCCGCTTAACATTGATTCCTCAGATGTTCCTTCTTTGTTGATCGTCATTGATAATGTATAAGCTCCATTCTCCGTCGGATCTTCCAGGATCATCTTTGCCTTTGCTTTTTTTTGTAAATGAATTCCTTTTGCAGCAACATTTTGTAATGTTGCTGGATTACTTGTTGCCAGAAGGATTGCTGAAAATGCAACTGCCAATCCTCTATATAACTTCCTTCTTCTCATTTCTTTTCCTTCCTGTTATTTGGTTTTTAATGTTTTCTTTGCACTCCAATTTCCATAAATTTTTTTGTGATCATTTGTTTTATATGCTCTGATCTGAACATAATATCGTTTCTTTGATTTTAATTTTTTGATCGTTTTACTTGCCGTTTTGGCATTTACTTTGATCCGTTTCGCCTTTTTCATATTGGCTTTTATTGCATATCGTATTTCATATCCTGATACTTTGGATTGTTTTTTCCATGTTAATCTGATCTGTTTTTTTCCTGCTTTTAGTTTTTTTACAACGACTCTTGGCACGGCTATTTTTGTATTCATTGTTGAAGCATTTTGAATCACTGTTGTTGTGCTTTGCGTTGCTGTTGTTGTATTTTCAGCATTGTTTTTTATATCAGGATCTGATTTCTTATCTTCTTCTACTGTGATCATGATCGCATCACTGATATCCCTGTTAAAATTGTTTGTTCCTGTTGCCACTGCATATACTCTTGCTGTTCCAGGTCCAAGAATCGTCACTTCTCCATTCTTGCTTACCTTTACAACGTCATTGTCATTTGCAATAAATTCAACTTTCCCATCTCCTGGTGCTTCAACATATGCTTCTAACTTAAAGTTTTTGTCTGAAACATGTTTCTTATATGAGGTAACTGGAACTTTGATCTTTTGATAACCTTTATCAATCTTGATCGTTACTTTTTCTTCTGTTTCTTTATACTCTTTTGTCTCGGATGCTTTGATCACGATATTACATTTTCCACGTCCAACGATCGTTACTTTTCCATCTTTGACCGTAGCAATTTTCTCATTTGTTGTTTCATACGTGAGATTTCCGTTTCCTCTTGTTATTTTTGCGTCAATTGTAAATGATTTTCCTGAATCATTCATTGTTTTATTTATTTGTGCCGGGGCTGAGATTGCCTGGTATTCTTTTCCATCTTTAGATTCTGCTGCTTCATTTGTGTTATATTTTTCCAAATGTACATATCCATATCCAAACTCTGTATCCTTTCCAGATTCCCCAAGATCTACTGCATTATCTTTAAACGCCGCATATACATCCCTTTGATTATAATCTGGATGTTTCATTTTGACATAAGCTGCTGCCGCTGCCATATGGGGTGTTGCCATAGAAGTCCCGCTTATCGTATTGGTTGATTCTTCTCCATTGATCCATGCACTATAGATATTTCTTCCTGGTGCAACAAAATCAAGTAGTTCTCCATTATTGGCAAAATCTGAACGAATCAGGTTACCTTTTGCATCTGGCTCAAATGATCCAACTGCGATCGTCCATGGACTGCTCGCTGGATAACTTTTAGAAGTATCTGTGTATTCATTTCCTGACGCAGCACATACTGTTGTATTTGCTTTAAATGCCCTTGCAAACGCTTCATCCATTAGAGTTATCTGATCATTTTCAAATCCTGACATTATTTCAAATCCAAGACTCATATTAATAATATCTGCTTTATGTTCTACTGCATAATCCACCGCATTTGTGATCGTTGCATAGGATGCTGTACCAAGAGCACTAAATACTCGAATTGCCATGACTTGTACTTCTTCTGGTGTTGCCTGCGTAATGATCCCTGCGACATGACTTCCATGTCCTTGTTTTGTATCATTATATGCTGGCTTCGTTTTATCATCTTCATTTCCTTCATCCAACGCAAGATTTATACTGTTTTCTCGATCTAGCCTGTTCTTAAACCATTGATGATCCACATTAATTCCACTGTCGATCACGGCAACTTTGGCACTTTTATTTTTCCAACTGTCTTTTTCTTCCTTAAGTTGATCCATTCCCATTTTTTTAATTCCATCGTATGCCGCCACTTCATCTGATCCATTATCTTTTGCTGCTTCTTTTAGTGTGATTGGTATATCTTGAAATATTGTTGTTCCTGGAAGATCCTTTTTCAACTTCTCACATGCATTCTTTGCCTCGTCTGCAGTGTCATAAAACAAAATCTGGTAATTTCCCACTGTGTAGTAGTACACACTGTTAGCACCATAAGTATTTTCAATCTCATCTCTTGTTTTTACGATCAATTTTTGTTTAATCGTTTCATTGACCTGAGATTGAGTTATTTTTCCTTTCATTCTGGCTGTATTATTATTTGCTTTTTCTCTCATAACTGCAGCCATCTGTTCTGGCGTATTTACTTGTTTTGCATTATTATTTGTCTGTGATGCTTTTATGTTTTTTCCAAATGGAATAATTGAAAATACCAAAATCGCGCAGATTAATAATGCTAAAAAACGATTTTTCATAAGTTTCTCTTTTCCTCCCTTGTTGTAATCAATTTATAATATTTTTAAAGTTAGTTTTGACTAATATTTACCATAACTATTATTTTCATGTCAATCACAACAAATTTTTCAAAGAGAACAAAAAAAGAAAGTGAAAAATTCACAAAATTTTCACTTTCTTGATATTTACGTTCTTTTTTTAATTTTTCTGAAGTTGCATTGATGCAACAAAATTATTGTTAATAAGAGTTTTTCTCATTTTATTTTTTTGAAACAGACAAAAAATCTGAATTTTTATCTGTTATTTTTGACAATATTGATTGATGAAATATGAATCGATTTATAGTTATAGTTTTATTTTAACTTATCATATAATTATTCACAATATATTTTAACATTTTTTTCCATTGTAGATAAAAAAGAAAAAGAACCCAAGATCGCACTCTTAGATTCTTTTTCTTTTTGTTAGCTATTATTTTACACTCACCGAAGGTTCATGTTCTGTTTTATTTTTACCATATTGTATTCTTATGTTCAACCAAAAGATGTTTTACTATTTCTCTTTAAAAATGACAATATCTTTCCGATACATCATATTCATTTCGTCCATCTTGTTGCATCACTGCAACATATGATCAGTAATTGATAATGATTCTCAATTGCTTTCTTGCTTCATTCCTAGGTGTTGATGTAAAGCAGCTTTCAGCCTTATTATTCCTTATTATTCCTTATTATTCCATTTATATCTATTCCACAGATTCTATTCTATTAGTAGCTACATTTTCATCATCATTTATTATATAATTTTGTTATGAATAATATAGAAAGGACTCTATCATATGAACTCTGAAAATTATGGTACTCATATCAAACATATCCGTCAAAAAATGGGTTTAACACAAAATCAAGTTGCTGAAGCTCTTGGTGTAACGCCTGGTTATATCAGCAATGTAGAAAATAACCGTACTGCTATGTCTCTGCGTATTTTAACATATTATGCGAAGCTTTGTGGCTGCTCTCTGGATTCTCTTGTCGGTACGCTTGATCCGGAGTATTCAGAAACTGCGCTTGATCGTGAACTTTATAATGCGATCATGCAGCTTGATGTGGATACGAAAGAAAAACTGTTAAAAACGATTGAATTGTGGAATTTGTAGAGTAGACTTGCCTGTATGGGGGAGAAATAAAAGAAAGATAGCATGTGAGCAACAATGGAATTCGTGTTGCTCACATGCTATCTTTCATTTTTTCTCTAAATACTCGATGACCTTCAACTTATACAATTTAAATTTTCAAAATCAGTGTCGCCATACTCTCTGGCATTCTCTTCTCCCCAACGCTGCTTGTCATAAACAGTTGGATCTGCCCGGTGATTTCTGTTTCTGACAACTGCTCAAACTCAAAATCTTCAAATGGAATCTGTATTTTCTTATCTTGGATCGGAAGATCTGTTAAAACGTCTTTGCTGCTTCTACATTTGACTGTCTGAATATGTCCAGACAGCATCGCTCCACCTTTTGTCATTGCTTTCATTTCTCTGACGGCTAGTTCTAAATAGTTTTTATCCCCCTTTAAATGCAGATATGCTGGTTTTTCAAATCCTTGGTCTGCCATAGAAAGACTTTGCCAGTCTTTTCCTTGTCGATAAATGGAAAATGCGACTTGATATATGCCTTTTTTTAAACTATTGCATAATTGTTCGTAGGTTAACTTGGTAATTTCTTTACTTTCATTTTTTCCGATACTTTCATACCTTAGATGCATTTTCTCTTTCTGGCATAATTTCTGGATCGTATCGATATCTGCTGTATCAAACATTCCTGTAACTGCCTGTCTTTGCTGTTGTTCGTTAATTCCGATAGATGCAAAGTAATGGTAAAGATCTGATTCGATCATTTTGTAATATTCTAAGAATTCCGCTCCTTTTCTGGTAAATCCTTTATCTTCCAGGAATCCTTCTTCTCGGTATCTTTTGAAGCATCGAGAGATTGTTGATCTGTTTACCTGCATCTTTCTTCCTATCTCTGCTTCGTTGTATCCTTTTCCTTCCTCAATCTGTATCTCTAATGCTTTTAAGCATTGTAACTGAAACATATTCGGTTTATAATTTTCCATTATTTTATCACACATTACCAAACTCCTAAATTAATGATACGGTTAAAATACGAACCGATTCTTCTTTAATCTCTTCTTCATGATGATCACACACTACTATTTCTACAATTCCTTCGGATAATTTGTCGTTTCTTCGAATCGTACAGTCCAATGCCTCTGTCAAAATTCCAAATTTTCCATTTTCTTTTTTTGCATACATCCAATGATTTCCATAACAGTAGCGAATTTCTTTTTTCAGCAGATCTGAATCTATCGGTTTTAAATACAAGTAACTTTCTGTGCTGATCGCTACTTCCGCTCGTTTCTCAAACTGCTTGTATTCTTTCGAAAGAATTCTTGGATGTGATGTTCCTTTTTCAAAAAATGCGATCGGCATAATCCTCTTTCCTTCTGGAAACATCAGATTTAAATCATTTCCTCTAGTCATATATGAATATGTATGACGGTTTTCCATAAACATACGGATTCCAGTTAAAATGCGTTCATCCAAAACATGTTCGATCGCACATGCATTTTCTTTTGCAATACTTCCATCAACACCAGAAACCAAACGTAGAAATTCTGTAAGACATCGTTTTCTTTCCAGACACTGCTGCCCTTTGGATAATCCCATCGGCGTTAAGAACATTCTTCTTCCTTCGTCCTTTAACAGATACCCTTCTTCTAACAATCCATCTGTGACTCTGGTAACTCTTGATAACGGCACTTCAAGTTCCCTGGATAAGTCGGATTTTACAATCTGATTCTCTTTTCGCTTCATTTCATACATAAGACTTAGATAATCTTCTTTTTCCTGTTTTGATATCTCTTTTGACATATATTGTTCCTCTTCTCATCATTCTATACAAAAATGATAAAAGGAATGTTGCACGAATGCAACATTCCTTTTTGTTAACGATAAATATTCTCAAATTGTATTTTTAAGCTTCTGCTTTAGCGATTTTTACTAATCGACTTGTTCCAAGGCGGTCTGCCCCAAGTTCGATAAATTTCTTAGCATCATCAAAGGAACTGATTCCTCCTGCTGCCTTGATCTTTACATTTTCTCCAACATATTTCTTAAATAAAGCAATATCGTCAAATGTTGCTCCTGATGTTGAGAATCCTGTAGATGTTTTGATGAAATCTGCTCCTGCTTCTGTTACAATCTCACACATCTTAATCTTTTCTTCTTCTGTTAACAGACATGTTTCGATGATAACTTTTAATATTTTATCTCCACATGCGCTCTTTAATAACGCAATTTCGCCTTTGATCTTATCGAAATGTTTATCTTTGACATCTCCTAAGTTGATGACCATATCAATTTCATCTGCACCATTTAATATAGCATCTTTTGTTTCATATTCTTTGACTGCTGTTGTACTATATCCATTTGGGAATCCGATCACTGTACAGATTGCCATTTTCCCATCAACATAATCTTTTGCTCTTTTTACATAAGATGCTGGAATACATACAGATGCTGTCTGGTATTTAATCGCATCATCGCATATTTCTTTAATTTCTTCCCAAGTTGCTGTCTGGGCTAATAGTGTGTGATCAACAGTTTTAAAGATATCTTCTCTTGTCATAATGATTTCCCTTCTTTTGAAGTTCGCTTGTTACTTTTGTTAATTGTGGTATAGAGGATTGTGCTCCTAATGTCTGCACGGAAATCGCAGACGCCATAGAGCTTATTTTTAATACATCATAAAAATCCAATTGCTGCTTGATCGCATATGCAAATGCACCATGAAAAATGTCCCCTGCACCATTTGTATCGACTGCTTTTACTTTAAATGCTGGCATCAATGTGATCTTTCCATCTCTACGATATAATAATCCTTTTTCTCCCAGTGTGACCACTGCATGCTTATGATTGATCTGTTCTACTTCTTCAAAGATTTCACATGCTTTCTTTGGATCATTAAGATTGATCGTCTTTCCTGTATATTGTCTTGCAAAATCTTCAGAACATACCAGATAATCTACTTCTTTTGCTACCTGCATTGTACTTTCTCTGCATGTCCCTGCATCTACGATTGAAATGGCACTCTTATAATGATGAATTGCCTCCACACTGATCTCTGGTTCGTGTCCATCACTTAAGATAACAGAGACTTCTTCATCCGGATATTTATATTTAATGTCTTTTTTCTCACCTGGGAAATTAAATAACGTTCTTGATCCATTTTCCTGATTTGAAAAAATATAACTATGCGGTGTTTCAATCTCATCATCCTTGATCAGATAATTGGTTCCGATCCCAGCCTGTGCAGCAATTTCTAACAATCGTTTCCCGTAAGTATCGTTTCCGATCCTGCTGATCAATTCTACTTTTTCTCCCCACATTGCACACAGATATGCAGCATTAAATGCAGGTCCGCCTCCACATTCTTCTTTTTGTGTCACGCGGTATTTTTGATTCTCACAGATCGCGCCGTCAAGCGGAATCGTGATATCATACGCTGACTGTCCGATACAAAAAATACTTCCCATCTGTTTCTCCTTTATTCTTCTACAAGATCACATAATTCTTTGATCAATGCTGGGTAATCAATCTTCGAAAAATCTGTTACATCAACTTCGATCAGATGTCCCAGTTCAAATGTTCCGTATCCACGGTTCTTGCAACGATCCATAAAAATATCATAGGTTACAAGACAATCTGCCTTGCTTCTGTCTTCTAGTACATCACCTTTATGATAACGTGATACCAGATGACTTAAATGTCTCTTTGGATCCAAATCTCTCTTTTGTGAACGCTTAAATAAAACTTCTAGATCTCCGATCAAGCGGAATGTTACAACTTGATATTCATATTTCTCTGCAAGATTTTTAATCTTGTCTTTCTGTTTTACACTGAATGGGTAATCTGAAATAATGGAATCCCCATTCTTAAGATCTTCTTCCATAACTTCATAGTACTGTTCCCAGCTCTGATTTTCAATGGCTACTTTTTCTTCCATATTATCAAATCCATACTGGTCAAATAATTTTTCTTTCATATCATCCTGAGATACAATCAAAAAGTCTGGAAGTTTTTCTAATATTTTATTACAAAGATAACTTTTTCCTGTTGCCGGGTATCCTGCAAGCAATACGATCGTTTTTTTCATGCTTATTTCCTCCGCTCAAATGATAGATGTTTTTTCTAAAAAGTTAAATGCGGCAGGGATTCATTCCTCCCTGCCGCACCTGATGAATTATATAATATAAGAGGGTTATTTAAACTTTTTAATCCTATAATTTAAATAATGAAGCCTTATCTATAACGATTTCTTTGATTCTTTCATTTGCTGGTCCTAACAGATTTCTTAAAGATGTCAGTGGTGTTACATCATCAGCTGTGAATGTTTTGCTAACAACTTCAATATAGTTTTTATTTAATTCTGTTCCCACGTTGATCTTCTTCATTCCTTCACGTACACAACGTTTCATATCTTCATCAGATACTCCTGTTCCTCCATGAAGAACTAATCCAACAGGTCCTAATTTAGCTTTTAATTCTGTTAATAATTCATAATTGATCTTAGCTTTAGATTTGAACTGGCCATGTGTTGTACCAATAGATACTGCTAATGCATCTACATGTGTTTCATTAACATAATGAAGTGCATCTTCTGGTTTTGTATACATTGCAGCGTCTTTTTCTACTACAACACCTTCTTCAGCTCCACCGATAGATCCGATTTCACCTTCTACAGATACTCCATGTGCATGAGCATATGCTACAACTTCTTGTGTATTTTTGATATTTTCTTCAATTGGTAATGCAGATCCATCATACATTACAGAAGAATATCCAAGATCGATTGCTTTTTTCAGTGCTTCAATGCTTTTACAATGATCCATATGAAGAGCTACATTTACAGAAGATTTTTCTGCTAAAGCTTTTACAGCTGCGATCAATGGTTCAAAACCAATATATTCAGCTGTTCCAAGAGAAGTCTGGATAATGATTGGAACGTTCAGTTCTTCTGCTGCTTGAATCATTGCTGGAAGCATTTCAAAACAATGTAAGTTGAATGCTCCTACTGCTCCTTTACCTTCATTTTCTTTAAATAATTCAATCAAATTTTTATACATTTCTTTACTCCTTTAATTTTGCCTTATACGTTGCGAATGAATTATATGTTTGCAGGGAGGAATTTCCTCCCCGTAAATGTTATGCATTTCCTCGAATCATATCCTTTGACATCTGCATCAGGTTCTGAACCTTATCCATATATTCCTTTACTTTTTCATCATCTTTCGCTTCTGCAGCTTCTTGACGTTTTTTATTGTAAAGTTTCATTAGATCTGTGCTCGCTTTTCCGTGCTGCTTGCAAAGTTCCAAGCTTTCTTCATAATATTGGATTGCCAGATCTGTTTCTTCTGCTTGTGTATACAGGGATCCGATTTCGTTTAATAATGAAACTCTCTCATCCCCTGTTTTACTTTCTAATTCTGTTACTTTTTCTGAAGCTTTCGCGATCAATTCCTCTTTATTTACAACAGGAACTGCCTGCTCTTGCTTCTTTTCTTTCTTCTTTTTACCAAAGAAAAACATTGATCATCCCTCCTGTATAACTTTCTATAATGATCTTTTGCTTTCTAATCTTAGAAGATTCCTGCGATAGATTTAATGATCATGAAGAAGAATCCTGTTACTACAGTATCTACGTCTGTACATGTCATGTTCTGGAATCCAATCTGTCCAAGCATTGGGGAAAGTAAAGCTGGTAAGATCATGATGAAGATACCATGTGCAATACATCCAATAATCGTTCCGCGACGTCCACCAACCTGGTTAGCAAAGATACCAGCTGTACCACCTGCGAAGAAGTTACTCATAACTCCAGGTAAGATCATTGGTAATCCAAGCATTGGTGTTAAGAACATACCGATGATAGATCCGATTGTTGTAAAGATGAATCCTAAGATTACTGCGTTTGGTGCATATGGGAATAATACTGGGCAGTCTAAGGCTGGTTTTGAATTTGGAACCAGTTTCATAGAGATTCCCTGGAAAGCTGGTACTAATTCAGCTAACAGTAAACGAACACCTGCCATTAATACGTATAAACCTGTTACAAACTGTAATGCCTGTAAGAACATGAATACGATGTAGTTTGTAGCTCCTGCATATTCAGCACATGCTTTAGGTCCTGCAAAGATTGCTACGATCAAGTAAAATGGCACCATAACTACCATTACTGATAAATATGTATCCTGTAAGAATTCCAGACTCTTAGGTAATGCAACATCTTCTGTTGATTTAGATTTATCACCTGTTAATTTAGCAATTAATGCTGTGAACATATATCCAAATGTACAGAAATGTCCTAATGCGATATCATCACTACCGGTGATCTGCCGCATAACTGGCTGTGCGAATGCTGGCATTAATGTTGCGAATGCACCACCAACGATTGATCCTACGATGATCAATGGAAGTCCTCTTAATCCACAGAAGTAAGCAAATACTACGCAAAGTGTAGATTCCCATAATAAAGCCTGTCCTGTTAAGAAGATGTACTTAAATGGTGTAATACGAGCTAAAATAATATTAACAATAAAGATACCTGCTAATGTGATAGCGATCTCTGATCCAAGTCCAAGGTCTGTCATTGCCTGACCGTTAATACCTTCGATAGATGCTACAAGACCCTTAAGTCCAAAGGCCTTATTAAACAGATCACCAAAAATAGCTAATGATCCCTGGATAACGCTTGAACCTGCGGATAATACTAAGAATCCTAAGATAGTTTTCATTGTTCCTGATACAACAGTACCAATTGGTTTTTTCTGTAACACTAAACCAAGCAGTGCGATCAGTCCTACGACAACAGATGCCTGTGTCAGGATGTTCTTAATGATAAAATTTAAAACCTGCATTTTTTCTCCTCACTCTCTATTTTGCTAGTTTTATAAAACTCCAAGATCTTTTAAAACCGGTGTCAGTTTTTCTTTGATCTCATTTTTATCGACCAATCGATCGAGAAAAATTGTTGGACAGTCCAGTGTATAACGCTCAAACTGTTTCTCAAAGTTCTTTCCTGAAAGAATGATGTCAGCCTTTGCTCCCCCTACACTAGAGATGTCTGTATGGTCAAGTTTTGCCTCCACACCCAGTTCCTTTAATACGGCGTCTACACTCATCTGACATGCAAAACTGCTTCCCAGTCCTGCTCCGCATACTGTTAAAATCTGTAACATAGTTTCGTCTCCTTTCTTTTTTAAAACTATTTCTCTTTGATCACTTCAAGTAACTCTTCATAAGTCGTTGCTTTAGCTATATCATCAATGAGTCCGCGCTCTACAAACTCAACGATCATCTTAAGAATATCCATGTGGCTTTCACTGTCTACTGCTGAAAAACAGATCATAACTTTTACTTCACTGTCATCTCCATCAAATTTTACTGGCTGATCCAGTGTGATCAGACTACAACCGATCCCAATAGCTCCCTGTTCTGGTCTTGTGTGCGGCATTGCGATTCCATCTGCAATGACAATATAAGGCCCTAATTCTTTGACAGAAGCAATGATACCATCAACATAAGATTGTTTTGCACATCCTTGTTCTACAAGCATCCCTGCCCCAATTCTAACCGCTTCTTCCCAATCAGAAGCTTTTACCTTCAATTTAACGTTGTCTTTATTTAATACTAGTGATTCCATGATATTTCCTTCCTATTCATTTCTTTCCAAATGACGAATAAAATCATCATAATCTTTATCTTTGATTAATTTTGTAACCCCTTGATCACCAATCAGATATTGATATAATCGTTTAAATACAACTTCCCACATATTGTATTGTGACTTTGGTACATTGAGTAAAAGTACAACCTGCACTTTTTCATTTTCCCAGAGGATTGGTTTCTTTAAGATCATAACGGATACGACTGCCTCTTCAGAGTCATTTGACATTGCATGCGGTATTGCTACCATATTGCCCAGTTCTGTCGTCGACATTTCTTCTCTTTTAAATACGGATTTACTTCCTTCTTTACTGATCAATCCTCGTATCTGCATCTCTCTTGTCATATGTTCAAGAATTTCTTCTTTATTCTTAAATTCCACATCATAGAAAAATAATTCTTTTCGGAAAATCTTTCGATAATCAATTTCACCTTTTTGATCTTCTTTTAAAATATTTCCTATGAACTGAATATCTGTTTCATCCAAAAATAGGTTTATTTTCTTTATTTTGTCAGATTTAAGTTCTGAAAGTTCTGCCGTTGTCAATACAAGATCCACCTGATCGATCAACTCTTGACTTACTTCCTGTTGCGAACATGTTTTGATTACTTCAATCTTATGTCCAAAATTCTGTTCAATCTTTTCTTTGATCAGCATCGCTGTTGCAACTCCTGCATAGCACACGATAATTGCTTTCTTTCTTGGTTTTTTCTCATTAAGCCCTTTTCTTTCCAATGCTGCTCCAAAATGCATCGCCAAGAAACCGATTTCATTTTCTTGTGTCCTAAACTGGAAATTCTCCTCAATGATCTCTCCTGCGATCACTGCAAGTTCAAATGCTAGTGGATACATATTCTTGATCGAATCTAAAAATTCATTTCGAATATTCATGTCAAACCGCATTCTCTGAAGTGCCGCACTCAAGTGCATTGCCAATCCATTAATCAGTTGTTTATCATCGGAAAGATCAATATTTGTCTCTTCCTTGATCTTTATCAGAATTTTTTCAATTTCGTTTTTGTATTCATAATCTTCTTTTGGATCATCAATCAAAAATCTCTGACTTGAAATCAAGTGCTGTGTCAAATAATAAACTTCATTTCCAAGATCTACTTCAAAGTCTTGCTGAATGCGTTTGATGATCTCCTGAGCACATTCAAATTCAACTTTCTTTTCAAATGTTTTGATATCATTTTCTTCATATGTCACACTCTTTTGCCTTGCAAAGCGTTTTAACATGATCAAACTATGAATCAAAACGTTTTTAAATGCCAGATCTGTAAGTCTTAAATTATAAACCGAAATTACATCAAGTAAAATTTCTCTTAATTTTTCAATTTCCTGTTCTTTAAAAATACTTTGATAAAATTGATTTTCTTCTATTCCAAAATACCCTTTGCTGTTAAAGATATATTCTGAAATACAATATCGTATCTTCGCCTCATCTCCTACGATCTTCACACCATCTTTCTTTGTGATACTGATTTTAAGATCATAAGGTTTTAAAACTTTATCGATATTTCGAAAGTCTTTCTTTAAAGTAGAAGTACTAATGAAAAGTTCTTCTTCCAGATCAAAAAACTCTATTTTTTCTTTTCTTCCATTGAGTATCGACAGCAATAACTTTGAAATAATATACTTTACTCTGTCTTCTGGCTCTGATGGAATAATATTTTTAAAATCTTTTTCTCTTTTTTGTTCTTCCATCTCATTCTGAAATGCTAAAAATTTTTCCTGATCTTCAATCTTTAAATAATATCCTTGTCCAATCTCTGATACAACGCTTGCACCATGATCTTCCAATGCTCTATTTAAATCTTTCATATCATTTCGAATGGTTCTTGAAGACACTCCGATTGCAACTGCAAGATTATCTCCTGTCATACATTCTTTATTTTTCAACAATAATTTCAGAATCTGGATACATCGTTTGTTTGATATTTCCATTACTTTTCTCCTTCTGTACTAAATTATATGCAATATGCACATAAGAATATAGTTCGTCTTTTTCCACTTAAGGCGGAAAAAAAAGACGAAATTTCCGCCTTTTATCTTTAGCTAAAATTTCGTCTTTCACATTATAAGCAAAACGAAGGGAGGAACGTTTGTTCCCCCCCCCCTAAATTTTTTAATTCTGTTGTTTATCAGTCATCTGATCCTTTGAGTAAGTACTCTCCCGGGTACAATAGTCCAAACTTCTCTGTGGCTGTCTTTTCAATAAATTCTTTTGTCTTGATATATTCTTTTTTCTTCTTTAATTCTTTTTTCTTCTCTTCTTGTTTCTTGATCTGGGATTCCACCTGCTGCTGCTCTTTGGCGATCTTCTTTGATTTCTGTCGTAGATTGATATAGGAAAATGCTAAAATGACTACAAATATCAGAACAATGATCATGATGATCTTTGTCCTCTGATCCAGCTTATTTTGTTTCTTTCGTATTGTCACTTTTACCACCTCTTTTTATTTGTTTCTTTAGTGCCATTGTAACTTGTTTTTTTTCTTTTTTCAATTGCCATTTCAGGTTTCTCTTGATATGAATTCCTGGTCTTAAACATACTTTTTCAAATTGCCTTATGATCTTCTTTAGCTTCTCTGTAATATGTATGACAGCCCTCAAAAGGAACTTGCTGCATAATTGATAATATAGAATCATTCCGATCACAATTCCGAGGAAAAAGAATCCTCTTAACTCGCCATCGTTATATGTACAAAGAAATATAAATGCCATCACTGCTGTAAATATTCCAAATCCTATATCTTCTATAAACAAAAACACGCTTTTATGATAGAATACTCTTCGAATTCCACGAATAATATCATATATTGCCTGCAAACATACACCAAATAAAATTGACGCAAGAAAAAATAACAACGGATCGGTTACAGTCTCTTTCATTATTTCAGTAACCTTCCTAATAATCCTTCTTTCTTTCCTGGCTCTTCTATATTAGAGTATAAAAAACTGTCAATCTTTCCCGTAATCTCTACTTCACCCTTCTCAACCAGTAATTTCTTTACATGGAGATTCTTTCCCTTAATCATTAACAGTCCCTGATCTGTGTCAAGAATGATCTCATTAAGATCAAAGGAAACAACATCTTTTACCCCTGTGATCACGCCAAGAGATCGGTTTGATAAGCTGATCTTATGTGCTCTTAAAGGTTGTCTCTCTTCTATCATACTAAACTTCCTCCCAAAATGTTTTATACATCTTATGAACAAAGCTTATAAAACATACCTATAAAAACTTGTACAGATCTGCTGCCTCATCTTTCTTCACTGTCTCTGCTATAGAAACTACTTCTACTGCTGTCTCTCTGTTTCCAAACTGGATATCTATTCTGTCTCCTGGTTTCACATTCGTTCCAGCTTTCGCTGCTTTGCCGTTCACTAGAACTCTTCCTGCACTACAGGCTTCATTCGCAACAGTTCTTCTCTTGATCAGTCTGGATACTTTTAAAAACTTGTCTAAACGCATGATTATGTCTCCTTCTTTCTTCTATGTTATATTGCTGAAATAGATATAGAAAAACTGCCGGATCCATAGAAACCGGCAGTTAATGTAATATCAAATGAACATTCTATTCGTTTACAATATCTTTTAAAGCTTTTCCTGCTTTGAATTTAGGTGCTTTAGAAGCTGCAATGTGCATAACTTCTCCGCTGCGAGGGTTTCTTCCTTCTCTTGCAGCTCTTTCAGATACTTCAAAAGTTCCGAATCCTACTAACTGGATCTTCTCACCTTTCTTTAATTCTTCTGCAACTACATCTGTAAAAGCTTTTAATGCCTTTTCTGCATCTTTTTTAGACAATTCTGTTTTCTTTGCAATTGCTGCAACTAATTCTGTCTTGTTCATTAAATTTTCCTCCTAATCTCAACTCAAACATAATTGTATATGTCTTTGAATTTGCATAAGATAATTCTATAGGCTTTCCTCATCTAAGTCAAGTAAAAACTTCAAATAAACCACGTTTTTATGCTGTTTTCAGGCTTTTTCTTTCGCTTTTTTATGGAACTGTGTTATAATGTGTGAAAACGACAAAAATCAACGATTAAGTGTCTGACAAATCTAAAAATTAAGAAAGAGGATAAATATGATTCAATTAGGAAAATTTCAAGATTTATATATTGTGAAGAAAAAGGAGTTTGGTGTTTATGTCAATGACCAAAAGGATGTAACTGATGGAAGTATCCTTCTTCCTGCCAAACAAGTTCCAGATGGTGCAAGGATCGGTGATCAGATTTCATGTTTTGTTTATAAGGACTCTGAGGATCGCCCAATTGCTACCGTTCATATTCCAAAGATCACATTAGGTGCGATCCGCCCTCTACGTGTCAAAGAAGTTAGCAAGATTGGTGCTTTCCTTGACTGGGGACTAGAAAAAGATCTGTTTCTTCCATTTAAAGAACAGTTAGGACATATCCGTCCAAATAAAGAATATCTGGTTTCTCTTTATATTGATAAGAGTGATCGTCTTTGTGCAACAATGAAGATTGGTAAATTATTATCGACAGATCATCATTTTAAAGTCAACGATTGGGTGCATGCCACTGTTTATAATATCAACCCTGATCATGGTGCTTTTGTTGCTGTAGAAGATCAGTTCCTTGGACGTATCCCAAAACGCGAGATTCACAATAAAATCGTAATTGGTGAACAGCTTAACCTTCGTGTTACAAAAGTGAATGAAGATGGTAAATTATCCCTAAGCCCTCATGAGAAAGCTTACCTTCAGATTGATCGTGATGCGAAATTAATCATGGATACCATTGAAAGCTATGATGGCCGTCTTCCATTTAATGATAAGGCGAGACCTGCTACGATCGAACGTGAGCTTGGACTTAGCAAGGCTGCTTTTAAACGTGCAGTTGGACGCCTGTTAAAGGACGGACTGATCACGATCACAGACAATGGAATCTTAAAAAAATAGCGAGGTAACTCCATGAAATATATCAAATCCGCTGGCTGCTTCAGCCTGTTTTATGTGATCTTGTATTTTATACTTTCCACTGGAATGGGGATTTTTATTACCAACACATATCTTTTTACTACTTTATTTTATGGTATTTTACTCATTGCCGCTTTTCTTTATCTTAAGATCTGTGGAGATGATACAAAGAAGACATTACGAATACATAAGATCCATATTGGTTCATTTTTTCTCGTGATCCTTCTTGCCTTTACGATCCGTCCAGTTGCAGGGTTTATTACTATGATCGCCAATTTGTTTTTTCAAGATGTTACAACCAACACTATGACACAGAAAGTGATGCAGAGTCTTGGATTATCAGTTTTTACAACCGCTTTTCTTCCAGGTCTTGTGGAAGAGATACTGTTCCGTGGAGTACTTTATTCCAGACTGCGAAAAGCTAATCCCATCAAAGGAATCTTATTATCTGCTTTGCTTTTTGGTATAGCTCATATGAACTTTCAGCAGTTTTCCTATGCATTCTTTTTGGGTATCGTATTTGGATGCTTATTAGAGGCAACAGATTCCATTTTTGCAACCATAACTGCTCACATGATTTTTAATGGATCTTCCATCCTTTTAACTTATGCAATATCAAAAGTTTCACTTTTTGGTGTAAACAATCTTGATACTGCAAATACAGTAACGGTATCTTCGATCATTGCATCCATTCCTGTTGCATTGATCGGACTTGTCCTTAGTATCTTTCTGCTCGTTGCGATTGCTTATCTGAATGGACGGCTCGGCTATATAAAAACATGGTTTCAGAAAGATATTCGACAGACCTGGCCAAAGAAACATGTTACAAACATCTCTTTCTGGGCTGCATTTATTGTTTGTTTTCTCTTTTCGATCATGATGGAGATTACATCATCTTTTCTTTAAACCAAAAGAACTTCAGAATATGTTATTTCTTTCATATTCTGAAGTTCTTTTATTCTTTGTAATTCTTGTCTACCAGATAATAATTCAGATCACAATACCCCATTCCTGTATTAGCCCCATTTATAACAGCTCTGCTTGTATACTGCCACATATCATAAGAAAATGGGATTGCTGGTGCGGATGCTTTCGTATAATGTGCCACCCAGATCTTATATTCTCTGATCTTACTATATTCAAAATAATTTCGAAGTGCTGAAGCTCCTGAATAAACCATAGGCTCAAATCCTGCTTTCTTTATCTCATCACAAAATGTTGTCGTGACTGCTGTCACATTACGTCTTCCTGTCTGAAATACCGCTTCTTCTTCGATATCAAATGCCACTGGGAGATCTAAATCTGTCGGATCGATTCCCTGCTCTTTGAGGAGTTTTAAGCAGTGTCTGGCTTCTTTTTTTGCATCACTGGTTGTCTTCGCATAAGAATAATAATAAACGCCTCTGTGAATTGATGCATATCCTGCATTGCGGAAATTGGTATCAAATTTACTGTCTTTCCTTCCTGCTCTCTTCTCATTCATCCCTGAACCGATCTTGATCATCGCATGATTGACATTATGGTCTTTGACCTTCTTCCAATTGACTGTCCCGTTATAGGATGATATGTCGATCACCTTAATCCGGCCTTTTTCTACTTGTGTCTTGATCGGCAGACCGATATTCTGTACGATCCATATAAAGATCACTGCAAAAAAGATTAAAACTCCACAGATCATCTTTAATTCTTTTTTATTCTTCTTTGTCAGTTTCATTTTTTTCATCTTGATCTAACACTTTCTATCATCCTTGTCATTCTTCCACTGCATGTACATATGTCCTATTATCATCTCTTTCATAACTGCATGTCACAAATGTATAAATACGATCGATCTTCTTATCATCCAGCTTGATCGATGGTTCACTCATCCTCCGAATCTTTGTGATATATTCTTTCTTCTGCGTTTCATTTGCAAATGTGATCGGCATCTGATCCTGTGCTTTCACTGCATAGGCACTGATCACTTTCAAATTCAGTGTCTTCTTCGGTGTATATAAAATGATCTTATGTTGTTTCTTTAGAAATGATTCTTCTCTGAATTTTAGCAGATTGGCGAACATCGTTCCATTCTTCATATGATGCCCGTAAATGATATTATTATCTGAAGTAAATGTCTTGTCACATCCATGATCTAAAAAGATTGTTCCTGAACTGCTTTTTTTCTTATTGTAATCCATATGAAGATATTCTTCGTTATCTTTACCTTGAACGATCGGATAATCAATTCCTGTCCCCTTTGCGTAAACCCAGCCAACAATGTCTGGATTCTTTGCCCGAAGTTTATCAAAATCAATCGTTCTATCTCCATTTGTCTTCTTTACATTGTCTTTTTTTATCTTTTCATAAGTATCTTTCGCTTCTTTATAAGATTTATAATATCCATACAGCTTATAGGCGCTAATGCAAAATACTGCAATACAGAGCAAGAGAAAGATATGATATAGTATCTTTTTCATAACCACGATTCTCCCTTTTCTTTTACTATAACAGAAAAAGTATCTGATTTCATTGATTGAAACCAAATACTTTCTTAATTTTTTATGATTGATTTAATTTTAAAGCTCTACTTCATCTCTTACTCGAAATACGCATCTTCTCTCGATGACTCCGATCTCTTCGAGTGTTGTCATCATGCGGTATACTGTTGCCATTCCAATGGAAGAATCTCGTTTGACTGCTTCGTAATAGATCTCTTTGCAGCATTCCCATTCTCCATTCAAGATAACATCTAGTAGAATCTTTCTCTGTTGTGTGATTCTCTTACCACTTTGTTGTAAAGCCTTCTCTACTTGTTCTTGGCACATGCTGTTCTCCACCTTGCCTTGCTGTTGTATGCATGACTGCGGGATAAAGTCTATGGCATGACACTTTATCTCGCATTCATACTACATAAATGATTATACTATATAAAGGTCGTTTTGATGAGTTAGTCTCATCTAATTACATATATAAGGTTAGCATTACCTAACCATTTTGTCAATAGTTTTTCTTAATTTTTTTATTTTTTCACGGTATTTTTTCTCATGTGCTTCCATTGAAAATACACACTGTTTATGATACAATGATAACCAAAATAAACATATCTTGTAGACTAGATATACAATTATTAGTAAGGAGGAATCTTTTTGAAAATACAAGAATCCGCTGAAAATTATTTGGAAGCTATTTTAATTTTGAAACAAAACAAAGGGTCTGTAAGATCCATTGATATTGCTCATTATTTGAATTTCTCTAAACCAAGTGTCAGTATTGCCATGAAAAATCTTCGTAATTCTGATATGATCACCGTTGATTCTGATGGTTTCATCTCTTTAACTGAAGCTGGTCATAAGATTGCTGATACGATTTTTGAGCGCCATACTGTTTTATCTAACATGCTGATCAAACTTGGAGTTCCTGCAGAGATTGCAGCTGAAGATGCCTGCCGTATGGAACATGTAATCAGCCCTGAAAGCTTTCATGCGATCAAAGCACATCTGAATTCTGAAGAACATATTAAAGCTCTCAGCAATCAAAACAAATAATTTGAAACAAAAGCACTTTTTTCTGTATATTACAGATCTTAAAAGTGCTTTTTTGTTTTCTGCTGGTTTCGATAACTTCTTCTAAAATACCGTTCTTTATGAAAGTGATATGACTTCATATCCTGCATCTTCTACTGCTTTTCTAAGCTCAATATTACTTAATTCACGATCATATGAAATAATTGCTTCTTTATCTTTTAAAGATACTTTTGCTGAAGCTCCTGCAACTTTATTGATTGCATTTGTCACATTGTTGACACAGTGTTCACAAGTCATACCTTTGATCTTCATTGTTTTCGTTCCCATCACGGGACCATCTAAATGTTTTTCTTTTACTTTCTTTACAGTACCCGATCCGCCGCCACAGCAAGGACTTTCCCCATGCATATGTTTCTTTGTCTGTTTGATCGCAAAAACTGCGATAACAATAAGGATGAGTACAATAATAATATCTGCCATTTTATGATACCTCTTTTTACTTTACATTATTTATTTAGTAATTTACGGATCAGTTTATAAAGCTGGTATCCGATCACCCCGATAAGATATAATCCAATAAAGATTGCAAATGCATAAAACATAGAACCTGTTGAATTTCCCATTGCTGATTACCTTCCTTTTTTCTTGACTGATGAATCCTTCACCTGAAAACTGCTGCATCCTGAGCAGCCTGCACAGTTGCCTCCACATCCGCCTTGTTTCTTCTTCTGCACCTGTTTATAAATAACAAATGCGCAATATGCAATAATCAATAACAATATGATAATACTTACTGGATTCATAATCGTCCCTCCTTTATATCATATCTTTTTTATATGAAATTTGATAAGCAAGAAGCCGGATGTTTACACATCCAGCCCCTCTATTATATACCATTTCGACTACGCCTGAACAGATCTCTTTGAATATACTTTCTGATCTTTGTATGGATCTGGTCTGAATAGCAGGAATAACATTACAAGCAATAACACGATACCTACTGCTGTTCCTACTGTAAATGCTCCACCTGTTGCAAATGTACCGATCTGATATACGATCAGTGTTACAACATAAGCAAAAATATTCTGGAAAAGAATCGCAAACCAGAACCATTTTCTAGACTGCATTTCTTTTGCCATTGTAGAGATTGCTGCTAAACATGGAGAGTCTAACAGGTTAAACAGTAAGAATGAAAATGCTGCTACAGCACTTGGAAACCAAGTTCTTACTGCTTCTGCTACTGTGACAGCATCTTCTGATGCATCTCCAGTTATATTTGCAAGTACACCCATTGTTGATACGATAGATTCTTTTGCGGAGAATCCTGATAAAGAAGCTGCAACAGCTTTCCAGTTACCAAATCCAAGTGGTGCAAAGATTGGTGCAATCGCTCCACCGATAACTGCTAATAAACTGTTTCCTGGATCTTCAACAGCTCCGAATGAACCATTGACGAATCCATATCCACTTAAGAACCACATAACAACACAAGCTAAGAAGAGGATTGTTCCGGCTTTGATGATGAATCCTTTTAATCTTTCCCATACATGAAGTAATACTGTCTTAGCAGATGGGATATGATACTGTGGAAGTTCCATTACGAATGGAGCTGGCTTTCCAGAGAATGGTTTTGTCTTCTTTAAGATGATTGCTGCAACTAATACGGCTACGATACCAATGAAGTACATACATGGTGCCATTAATCCACCTGCTTTATAACTTCTTGTTACATAACTTGTCATAACACCACCCATCATAGCGATAACTGGAAGTTTCGCTCCACATGGAATGAATGTTGCTGTCATAATTGTCAGTCGTCTGTCGTTGTCTTGTTCGATCGTCTTAGATGCCATGATACCAGGGATTCCACATCCTGAAGAAATCAGTAATGGAATGAAGGATTTACCTGATAATCCGAAGTGGCGGAATACACGGTCCATTACGAACGCAATACGTACCATATATCCACAGTCTTCTAAGATAGACAGGAATAAGAATAAGATTGCCATCTGAGGAACGAATCCAAGGACAGCTCCTAAACCACCAATGATACCATTAACGATCAGATCCTGGATTGCTGCGCTTGCACCGATTCCTTTTAAGAAGCTTTGAGCGGCTGGCTGGATCATCTCAGCTACAAATGTATCATTTGTCCAGTCTGTTACTAATGTACCGATCGTTGTTACAGAAATATAGTATACAACAAACATGATCGCGATAAAGATTGGGATACCTAAGATACGGTTTGTCACAATACGGTCGATCTTATCAGAAATCGTTAATTTTCCTCCGCTCTTCTTCACTGTAGTGGAAACGATCTTCTGAATGAACTGATAACGTCCATCTGTTACGATACTTTCCATATCATCGTCTTCGGCTTTTTCAATCTTTGTTCTGTTATCTTCTATAACTTTTGCACCATTTCCTGAAAGTGCTACGCTTTCTGCTACTTTGCTGTCATTTTCCAGGAATTTTACTGCATACCATCTTCTCTTATCTTCAGAAATAGATGATGGAAGTACATTTTTAACTTCAGCGATCGCTGCTTCTACATCTTTAGAGAAAATCTCTTTTGGCAGATCTACGGTATTCTTCTTCGCAACTTTGATTGCTTCTTCCACTACTTCGTCAAGACCTTTTCCTTTTAATGCAGATGTCTCAACAATTGGACAGTTTAATAACATAGAAAGACGTTCCACATCAATTTTGATCCCACGTTTTTCTAATAAATCTGCCATATTCAACGCGATGACAACTGGTACACCAGTTTCGATCAGCTGTGTTGTCAGATATAAGTTTCTCTCGATGTTAGTTGCATCAACTAAGTCGATGATAACATCTGGATTTTCATTTAGTAAGAAGTCTCGGCTGACTACTTCTTCTAATGTATATGGTGAAAGAGAATAGATACCTGGAAGGTCAGTGATCGTGATGTCTTCCCCTTTTCTCTTTCCTTTTAATTTACCTTCTTTTTTTTCTACGGTAACACCTGGCCAGTTACCAACATACTGGTTAGCTCCTGTCAGGGCATTGAACATGGTAGTTTTACCACAGTTCGGGTTACCCGCAAGTGCGATATTAATAGCCATTTCTTTTTTACCTCCCTGGGGAATTGCTTCCCTCTTAAATAATAGCTTTTCTTGATATTAGATATTACTAACTTTTATTAGATACTACTAACTCTTATGTATTAAGCTTCTTTAACTAATACACACTGAGCATCATTCTTTCTTACAGAAAGTTCGTATCCTCTGACTGTAATTTCAACAGGATCTCCAAGGGGAGCTACTTTACGAATGAAAATTTCGCTTCCTTTTGTGATTCCCATATCCATAATACGACGTTTGTAAGCACCGTCTCCATCGATCTTTGCAACTATAACTGTGCTTCCAACTGCTGCGTCTCCTAAAGTCATGGTCATATCTCCTTTCTTCTCAATATTTCATTGTCTTCAAATCTATCAAGCATCTATCAAATAAACCGCTACGTGACAATTTATTCCTATAAACGCAATATAACAAACATATTAAACCATAATATGTCTAGCCATATCCTTATTAATTGCAACTCTGGAGTCTTTAATGTTCACAATGACATTTCCTCCGATTGCTGATAATACAGTTACTTCTGCTCCCTGTACAAAACCGAGGTTTGATAAGAATCTTCTTGTTTCTTCACTTCCACCGATTCTCTGAATTGTACATGTTTCTCCAATTCCAACCATAATTAAAGGCATGATATCTTCCCCTTTTTCTCTATTCTATCATTGTTAGTTGTAACTATCTTTTGTTAGTGTAAACTAATTTCCTTTTACAATTTGTTAGTATATTCTAACTTCAAAATACTGTCAAGGGGTTTTTTATATTTTTTCGTTATGCAATTTCACAACGTTGCTCTAAAATTTCTGTTAATGCAGCCTGACTGCTTGAGTGACTTCTTACTACTTCAATATTTTTATTCTTTGCTTCACTGACAGCACAACGTACCATTTTGTGTGAAACTGTGTTCGTAAATAATACGACTAAATCCGGGTTACCAATTTTCTTATTCAGACATGATGGCATCTGTGTAAATATCTTTGCCTTGCAGTTATGCTTCTTACAGATTGTTTCATACTGACGTACCATGCGGTCATGTCCTCCAATAATTACAATACTCATTTTGTGTTCCCTCCTTCTAGATATTGTCTTGCTGTTTTTAATACAGCCGGACATATGATCCATACGCCCGGCTGTTTATTTTCTTATTCTTTATTTGTAAATTAGATTGCTGCCAGCTGTTTACCCATGGCTTTTAATTCATCCTGAGCATCTTCATCTGGAGCTTCCTGACAGATTGCGTCTTCTCCGCCAACAACAGTTGCTCCTGCTCCTTCCATCTGCTCTACCCAGTTTCTCATCCATTCTCCGTCTCCCCATCCGTAAGATCCGAATAATCCGATTGTTTTTCCTGAAGCGAATCCGCAGACTTCTTCAACAAATGGTTCCATTGTTGATTCTTCTAACTGTTCAACTCCCATAGATGGGCATCCAAGTGCAAATGCTTTTGCATCTTTTAAATCTGCTGCGCTGATATCGTCTACAGAAACAACTTTTGCCTCAGCTCCGCCTTCTTTGATTCCCTCTGCAACATATTCTGCCATTTCTGCTGTATTTCCTGTTCCTGTCCAAAATGCAACGATTACTTCGCTCATGACTTATCCTCCTAATGATTGTCTTTCTTTTTTGTTTGAATGTTTTATTTTTAGTTAAGCATACCTAGGTACCTGATAATTTGTGTACATGTCGACGAGTTCTTTAAAACTCTTTCCGTATTCCACAAGTTTGACCATCTGAAAACGAACTTTATCGTAAACTTCAAAGACCTTTTTCGTCTGAGAAAGGTTGTCGTAAACCTTCCAGTAGCTGCAATATAAACAATTTTGTCCGTTGTTTTTGATAAATCCGATCACATCACATAATGGATATCCTAGAATCAAACCAAGTTCATGTGGAAAATCTGCCTGCCCTGCTTTGTAAAGCCTGTAACGATTCTTAAGTGTATAAAGGATATTTTGAATCTGAAAGGATGAATAGCCGCAGTGTTTTAAAAATCTTTGGTTTTCTGGATCCATCAGATACTGGTTAACTTGCTGTTCACGATACAGCAGCCAGAGACATTTACCATTTCCTGAATAGATCAGTCCACACTTGATATCACTTCCCGCAAGTGACTGAATTAATTCTTTTGAGTCAATATAGTCGAGAGTTACTGCATTGGATGGCTTTAGCCCTGCAAGCACAGGTGCACAATGCATCGCCATCTGCATCTGCATACATTTTTTCCATTTTACATGACTTAATTCTACTTGATATCTCATCGATTCCTCCTTGGGTTAGTCTTAACTAACTATTTGCATCATACACCTATACGATGGATTTGTCTATAGTAAAAAATGAGAAGATTTATCACTATATTTTCTGCTTTTATAGTCATTAATCTTCCCATTTTTATATCTTTTATTCTATTTTCATATCCATTAATACGATCGGTCCAAACACTTTCCTATCGTATCAACTGATTTACACGTTCCGATGCTTCTTTGATCGCTCTGCCTTGTTCTTCTGTAATATTTTGTGGTTTGATCCGTTTCATCGAATGTTTCAGATCACTAATTGCTGATTTCAACTCTGATCTTTGTTCTCTGGATAATTCTTTTTTATGCTGGGCTAAATATGCCTCACCCTTATAAAGCATATTTTCTCCCTCATTATAACTTCCGATTGCATCACGTTTTTCCTGATCTTCGGATTCATATGCCTTAGCATCTTCCATTGCTCGTTCTATGTCTTTATCTGACATGTTAGAACTTGCTGTGATCGTAATGGACTGTTCTTTTCCTGTCGCAAGATCTTTGGCAGATACATTCAGAATTCCATTGACATCGATATCAAATGTTACTTCGATCTGTGGAACCCCACGCATGGCTCTCTTGATCCCTTTTAATTTAAAAGTTCCAAGGACCTGATTGTCCCTTGCCATCGCACGCTCTCCCTGCAAAACTTTGATTTCTACAGTTGTCTGGAAATTTGCTGCTGTCGTAAAAATCTGACTGTATCTTGTTGGGATTGTAGAATTTCGGTCGATCAATCTAGTTGCAACGCCTCCAGCTGTCTCAATGGATAAGGACAACGGTGTAACATCCATTAATAAAATCTCATTTAACCCTGCTTCTCCTGCGATCTTTCCACCCTGAATTGCTGCACCCAGAGCTACACATTCATCTGGATTCATATTCTTGCTTGGTTCTTTACCTGTTAACTGTCTTACTTTCTCTGAAACTGCTGGCATTCTGGTAGAACCGCCGACTAACAGTACCATATGAAGTTCGCTGGTACTGATTCCTGCATCAGATAACGCCTGATGAACTGGTCCTGCTGTCTGATCGATCAAATCTGAAGTCAGTTCTTCAAATTTGGATCTGGTTAATGTGATATCCATATGTTTAGGGCCATCTTTCCCTACTGCAATAAATGGCAGATTAATCTGTACAGTCATAGAAGAAGATAATTCTTTCTTTGCTTTTTCTGCCTCTTCTTTGATCCTCTGAACAGCTGTCTGATCCTTGGACAGATCGATCCCTTCTGCTTTTTTAAATTCCCCGATCAGATAATTCATGATCCTTTGATCAAAATCATCTCCTCCAAGATGATTATTTCCAGCCGTTGCCAGTACTTCAACAACTCCATCACCAATCTCGATCACCGAAACGTCAAAAGTTCCTCCACCAAGATCATATACCATGATCTTCTGGGATACGGATTTGTCTAGTCCATACGCCAATGCAGCAGATGTCGGTTCGTTAATGATACGTTCCACACTTAATCCCGCAATCTTTCCAGCATTCTTTGTAGCCTGTCTCTGAGCATCGCTAAAATAAGCTGGTACTGTAATCACGGCTCTCGTTACTTCTTCCCCGAGATAGCTTTCTGCATCCTTTTTTAATTTGGCCAGGATCATCGCTGAAATTTCTTCTGGTGTATATTTCTTCCCATCAATTTTTACTTTACGATCTGTTCCCATCTGACGTTTTACGGATGCAACTGTACGACTTACATTCGTTACCGCCTGTCGTTTTGCTGGATCTCCAACCAGTCGTTCTCCATTTTTCGCAAATGCCACTATCGATGGCGTAGTTCTTCCACCTTCTGCATTTGAGATCACAACTGGTACTCCACCTTCCATCACTGCTACACAAGAATTTGTTGTTCCCAAATCTATTCCTATTACTTTGCTCATAGTCTTCCCTCCTAAATCAGTGTTGTTTTACAAATCAACACCAGTATCTGCCACCGAGACAACAGTTGCACATCAAATTTAACATGCACATCTTCATACACCAGTCTCCACCTGTGGAATATGGATTCTGATAAGTACTTTGTCTTTGCTGATACCAAGAACCATTTCCTTGCAGCTGTTGTAATAACATCTGATATTCATAATTATCAGGTTCCATGGAAACTGCCTGTTTTGCATGTTCCATAGCAGTTACATTATTTCCAAGGCCTTGATTGGCAGCTGCACTGTAATAGTACCATCTCGCATTTCTTCTGGCTGGTTCCATGCCATCTAAAACATTCCTTGCTTCCTGATAATAACCATTCCTTACATAATTACCTGCTGCTCTTAAATGCGTGTCCTTCTCATATCCTGTCGTTGTCTTCTGTCTTTGCTGAGCTCCACCATTTGTGTAATAGCCACTAAATTGTCCAAAAATATCCTCAAATGGATTCCATTCTCCATACGGATTTCCTTGTTGATTTCCATATGGATTCCCTTGTCCACCATAAGGATTCCCCTGACTCTGGTATCCACCATAAGAACTTTGGCTGTATCCGGTTGTTTTCTCCTTCATAACCTGTTGATAAGCTTGCTGTAGCTCTTTAAATTTCTCCTCAGCTGCCTTTGGATTATCAAGATTGGCATCTGGATGGTATTTTCTGCTTAATCTTTTATATGCTTTTTTTATTTCTTCTTCTGAAGCACCTCTTTGCACTCCTAGAATTTCATATGGATCAGACATTCTTTTCTTCCTTTTCTTTTTCTCGTTTCTCTCGTACCTGTTCGTATCGATACCATACTCCGGAATATAAGACATTTCTCAATATATCTATATCATCGATCAGTGGAAGCTGTTCAAAAGCTTTCGAACACTCTGCCATCATCATCGTTAGAATCTGATGGATCATATCTTCAAATTCCGGTTTTGTATATATATTTTTCAGTGGATTATAGTTGTGATTCTTCAGATCATCTTCAATATCTTCATATGCATCCATCAAATAAATGAATTTACCAAGGAAAAATCCAAATTGATTCAGAAGTTCTTTCCACTCATCATCCTGATACAACATGATCTCTGCCATGACCTTTCCAAACATCCCTGACATCTGGTCGATATCCTGATTGTCTTTTTTCTCTTCTTCTGACAGCTTTTCTAATATATCATTGATCTTATTCCATTTTTCCCTATAAAAATTTCTGGAAAACCTACTTTTATGGTATAAAATTTTTTCTAATACCAACTTCTCTAATTTGCGGTCATCATTCCAATCATCTTTACATTTGTAATAAGTTAACAAAATATTCATGTGCGCGACATAATCCGTGATATTGTTTACTCTTTCCTCATGTTTTTGCAATGGATGTGTGACACATCGCTTCATACTCTTTGTTGTTTCTAATTCATAAAGACTAGTTAAGGTCATCAATACAAAGACCATATCATAGGAAAGTGTAATCTGACCAAACTTTCCATAATGTTCTTTTAATTTTCTGCACAAACCACAATAGTATCCGTGATAGACATCGAATTCGCGGAATTTCATCTCTGGTTTGTTGACAATGATATACCCAAACATTTTAGCTCCTCTTTACGAATGTGGTACGACACTTTGGACAACGAACTTCTATCTTTCCTTTTCCTCTTGGAATTCTGATCTTCTGTCCACATCCTGGACATTTGTAAATATGGTAGTTCTTCATCTGCTGTGCTTTGTATTTTCTATTGCTCCAGAGTCCCCGCATATTGGATGTTTTATTCAGGAACCATCTGTTTTCTTCGGCTCGTTTATAGATGTTTCTTGAAAACATACGGATATAGCAATAAATCAAAAGTGCTAATGCAATCCAATAAAAAATACGGCTAAGTGATACTACGCCGCCAAATACGATTCTTCCTGTAAATAGTGATAGTACAAATGCTGCTAAAATAATCTTCATTAAAAAGCGGTTCAGATCGTCATTTCCGTATCTGCCCTGCATGAATTGGTTGAATTTATCTCTCATAGACTTCTCCTTCTTTGATATCTGTTCTATTATGGATATCACATTTAAGTATAATGGTAATTATACGCAAACCTATGCAGAATAGCAATGAATTGGTTGTAAAGAAATTATAAATTTTATTTTATAATTCTAAGATATCAAAAACCATTCTCATCATGCTCGTTAATATAATTGACATTTATAATTATTTTTGTTAATATATTCCATGTAAATATTTTACATTTCATTTTAAAATCTTCTTTCTATGTTCTTCTTTCTATTATTCTTATTAAAATACTTTTGATACTCTCATTATACTTTTCTTAACTATTAATTATTGCTATAAACTACATTTCAATATAAAATGAAAGGAGAAACTTATGAGTCAAACTAAAAAATCGCTACAGGATTTAACTTTACTTGATCGTTTTTTATTTGCTGAAGTTATGGAAGACGCAGAAACTTTTGAAAACGTATTATCTATTATTCTTGGCCAAGACATATCCATTAAAGGACATCCTCAATCCGAACATGAAAAGCGTACATCGCCTTTAAAACGTCAGGTGCGCCTTGATGTATGGGCTGAGGATGATACGGATGCTGTATACAATATAGAAGCACAAAAGGAAAATACCAAAAATCTTCCTCACAGAAGTCGTTTTTATCAGGCATTAATTGATTCGAAACTTCTGGACCCGGGAGAGATAGATTTTTCAAAGATGAAAGATTGTTATTCTATTATTATTGCACCTTTTGATCTTTTTGGGGAAGGATTATATCAATATACTTTTCAAATGAACTGCAATGAAACTGGTCAACCTTTAAACGATGGTGCTATACGTATTTTTCTAAATACTCATGGTCAAAATCCCGAAGATATCAGTTCCGAATTAAAAGAACTTTTATACTATATGGAACATACTACCGAAGATATCTTTTGCTCTACACCACGCCTTCAGGAAATAAAAAAACATGTCAATATCGTAAAATCCAGCGAAGAGATTGGAGTGAAATATATGCAGGAATGGGAAGAAAAAATTCTTGAGAAACGAAAAGCACGTGCTGAGGGACTTGCTGAGGGACGTGCTGAAGGACTTGCTGAGGGAGATTACTTTCGATTAATACAACAAATCAAGAAAAAAATTGAAAAATCCAAGAATTTAATTCAAATTGCTGATGAATTAGAAGAAACACCTGAAAATATTGAGTCTTTATATCATTGCATCAAAGATCATTTTACTTTGGAAAATAAAGATATCTATAAACTTTATAAAGATTGTAATTAGAATAGGATTTCGATGCCTGAAATCATCAATCATGGAAGAATACCTGCAGCTGATCTACTGCAGGTATTCTTCCATGATCTTCTTTGTATTATTGACCACGTATCCACTTCCGCCTCGTTTCTTCACGTTTTCTGTCATGGATACCAGTTCCAATGCTTCCCTATTGTTTGTTGCTGGCATTATGGTCACAAACCAGCCGATTTCTGTTCCTTTTGTGTCTGTCTGTGATTGTTTGATCTCTGCAGTTCCTGTCTTTCCTCGAAGATCTACCCCTTCTATGTTCGCTGCGTGTCCCGTACCAGAGGGATCTCTGATTACTTGTCGCATAGCTTCATTTACGGTATTCACAGCTTGTTTGGTAAATATAGTTTCCTTTAATACTTGTTTTTTTGATCCGTTTTCTTTGACCAGATACGGTTTCAGCATATTACCATTATTAGAAAATGCTGTGTAGATTGCTGCCATATGTACCGGGTTTACCATCATTTTCCCCTGTCCATATCCACTGTCAGCTAACTGAATATCAGAAGTAAATCCTTCACTTCCATAGGATGAAGCGTTTAGTCCAAATGTAAATTTCAAACTTTCTCCAAAACCTAAGTTGTCAAGCTGATCCTTCAAGGTATCTTTTCCTATCTTCAGGGCTGCTTTTGCAAAATAAATATTGTCAGAATAGATCATTGCATTTTGCAGATTATGCCCATTATAATCGTGCAATGTTGTTACGTAATAACCACCCCAGCTTTTATCCTTCTGCCAGCGTTTTCCACTGTTTCCAAAGTCATCATTTGCACGAAATTTATTCTGGCTTAGTCCGATCGCTGCTATGATCGGTTTGATGGATGATCCTGGTGCAAATGTTGCTTTAAAGCGATTTTGCATTGGCAGTCTTTGATCGCTATTGATCACATTCCATTTCTTCTGGCTCATTCCTAAGATAAATGCCTGTGCATCATAAGACGGAGTACTTACAAGTGCCTTGACCTCTCCTGTTGAAGGATTCAATGCAACATGAGCACTTTTATCATTTTTATACTGTTCGTAAATAGCCTTTTGCAAACTACTGTTGATCGTTGTTGTTAAATCCTTTCCATCTGTCTGAGATCTAACCGCCAGTGACTGTTTTTTCTGTCCATTAGAATCTTCTATGTATATCTCTAAGCCATTCATGCCAGAAAGCTGCTCATCATATAATTTCTCAAGTCCTGCTTTTCCTTCGCCATTTTGTATATAACCGATAAGATGTGCTGCTGCCTCTCCAAGTGGATAGATTCTCCCAGTTTCTGTGGAAACAATGATCCCTTTCACATCGAGAAGATCTTCTGAATATTCTTTTAATTTGATCAATGGTACAAAAGAATCATCCGTCACCCATTTTTGATCAAGTTTCTTCTGAATCTCTTCTTTGGATAATCCTAATTTCTTTGCCGCAAGTTTTACGGAATTACCGTCCATCTTCCCAGGAACAAATCCTACAGAATAGATCTTACCCTGTACAGCAAGTGCATTTCCCTGTGCATCTTTGATCTTTCCTCTTTTGGCATATAAAGTTTTTACTCTGACTTTGTCTTCTGCTCCTAATTGCGGAAAAATAACGGAGTCATCCCAATCTATGCGATATCTATGATTTTCTTTGACAAAATCTGTACGGTTATTATAGGCAATAATTCCAGCATTTGTCTGCATTTTTACGTGATATGTCACGGTTGTTGATCTCTTCTTTGAAGTTACATCAGCATCGATCGTTTGGACCCCGATTCCCTTATAAATATTTTTATTTCTCTTGATAAATTCTTCTTTTGAAATACTTTTTTGGCTTTCTTCATTCAAAAGATCGTACATCTTTTCATACTTTCCATCTTCTGCATATGACATATATTTTAATAATGTGTCACCTGGATTCATCGCAATATTATTCTTATAGAATAATACAGCTCCCGCAGCTGCGATCACCAGTGCGACTCCTATTGCTGCCTTCTTTGCTATACTTCTTCTATCTTCCATATGATACTACCTCTTTCTGATTCCTACCTTGATCTGTATTATTTTATTTAATCGTAGAGATCTTTTCTCCTGTTTTCAAAGACAGGATTGGCTGTTCTTATATTTTGAATCTGTTCTTTATCTATCTGTGCATAGAGCAGCTCTTCCTTTTCTTCTCCTAAATACAATCTGGTTCCATCTGGTGCAAATCCAGTACTTCTTCCCATGTAATGTTCCTTGCTGTAATGACAACATCCTAAAACATACATCTCATTTTCAATTGCTCTTGCCCGAAGAAGTGTCTCCCACTGCATAAATTTTCCTTTACCCTTAACCCATGCCGCTGGATACAACATGACCTGAGCTCCAGATAATGCTTCATATCTTGCAAGTTCCGGAAATCTGAGATCATAACAGATTCCAAGCCCGATCACACCTGCAGGTGTCTTAATCGGTGTAAACAAACAATCCCCCTTAAGCGTATTCATTGATTCCTTCCATTTATATGCATTAAACAAATGTGTCTTTTTATAATCAGACACAAGTTCTCCCAGGTCATTCAGGATTACCATTGTATTGTAGTTCTTTGTTTCATCCACAGTCTGTTCATTCATCCCAAAAATGATCCACATCTTAAACTCTTTTGCAAGCATCTTCATCGCCTGTACAAATTCGCCATGCAAGCTTTGTGCCTTTTTTGTATAGTTGTGTTCAGCATCCGGATAATAATTCATGAAATATTCTGGAAAAATAATCATAACTGCCTCTTCTTCTTTTGCTTTCTTTATATATTGTTTTGCTTTCTCTATATTTTTTCTCCAGTTTCCGGAAGATGTTGTCTGTGCAACCGCTATTTTATCCATGAAATTTTTATCCCCTTTCCAGTCTCTAGAATACCATATTTCGGGCTTTTTTTGTACCGTTATTAACTTTCTTTAAATTTTTTGTAAAAAAAAATAAAAAAAATTAAAAATAATGCTTGCATTTCTTAAAACATTCGTATATAATAAATCTTGCGTTAAGGAAGCGCAGTAAAAACAACATAATTTAAGCGTGATTAGCTCAGTTGGTAGAGCACCTGACTCTTAATCAGGGTGTCGAGGGTTCGAACCCCTCATCGCGTACTAAAGCACTGTTTTTGGTTGATATTGTAGCCGGGGATGGTGTTTTTCTTTTATTTAAATCTTATATTGTCTTGTAACTGATCTTGGAAACGTCTATAATAGATGATATTACTGATTAACTATCATTCTAAGAGGAGTCTCAAATGTCAAGTAACCACAAATTCGAATCGAATAAAAAGTATTTTACGATTTCTATCTATACTATTGCTGTTATCCTGATCGGATGTGTGATCTTCCGTTTTGTAACACAATGGTCTAATACAAGCAAACTAATCTCTCAATTGTGGGGCATCTTATTTCCATTTTTCATGGGATTTCTGATCGCCTATATTTTAAATCCCGTCGTAGCGTTCTTTCAAAGAAATGTATCAATAAAACTTTTAAAGAAGAAATCTGCCAGTGCACAGCGTGGACTCGCCATTTTGATCAGTTATCTCGTTATGGTTGGTTTTATCATTGTATGTCTACGATTTATCATTCCACAGTTATATGACAGTATTCGTGAACTATCCCTGATGATTCCCGATATTTATAAATCGATAATGTCTATTTTTGAACATTATCGTGAGAACAGCACAGATATGTTTCCTAGTCAGATTGCCGATATGATCGAGACAAAAACATTACCAAAGCTTTTTGAACTGACCAACAATCTTCTGACCAATATCGTCCCTATGCTTTATGAGGCTTCCATGTCTTTTGCCAAGGGATTATTTAACCTGTTTATCGCATTTATTGTTTCTATTTATATGACGATCGATAAATTTATTTTAAAAAATGCTGGAAAACGATTGGTTCTTGCAATCTTTAATGAAAATTTCTCTTATCGTGTACTTCGCACTTTAAAAGATTGTCATAATATTTTTTCTGGTTTCATTATCGGAAAATCCATTGATTCTCTGATCATTGGTTTACTGGCTTTTGTTGCGATGACTATTTTAAAACTTCCTTATACCGTATTGATCAGTGTTATTATCGGCGTCACAAATATGATTCCTTATTTTGGACCGATCATTGGTGCAGTTCCTGGCGCTTTTATTCTTTTTATCGTAAGTCCGACGAAGTGCCTGATCTTTATTATCATGGTTTTTGTCCTACAGCAGTTTGACGGTCTGATCCTTGGACCTAAAATCCTTGGAGAATCTACCGGAGTTCGTCCACTACTGATTTTATTTTCCATCACTGTCGGTGGCGCTTATTTCGGTCCACTTGGAATGTTCCTTGGAGTTCCGTTTTTTGCTACAGTTCAATTTTTGATCGGAAACTGGGTAGATTATCGGTTGTATAAGAAGAATATTAAGTTAGAAAAAGAAGCTTAACATAATAAGAGGATTGACTCATATGATATTTTGTGAGTCAATCCTCTTTTATTGTTATTGATTTGCTATCTGTTCTGCCAGATCATTTAAATATACCCAGCGGTCCATCTTTTCATTCAAAGCTTCTTCTGTCTCTTCTTTTTGCTGCGTAAGCTCTGCTAACTTACCAGAATTTGTTGCATTTTCCATGATCTCTTCATCTAACTGTTCTATTTTTTCCTCCAGTTTCGCGATATCATCATCGATCGTTTCAAATTCTTTTTGTTCTTTGTATGTAAATTTGAGCTTCTTTTGGTGTTCTTTCTGGAATTTCTTTCCATTATTTTCTTTTTTCTCTGGTTTACTTTTCTCTTGTTTCGCGATTGGCTTTACTTTCTCCAGATAATCCGTATAACCGCCTTCGTACTGTTTTAAATGTCCACCTTCTTCAAACGCAAAGATACGGTTTACAATACGATCAAGAAAATATCGGTCATGAGATACTGTGATCACGATTCCTGCGAACGTATCCAGATAATCTTCTAAGATTGTTAATGTCTGGATGTCAAGGTCGTTGGTCGGCTCATCGAGGATCAGAACATTTGGTGCTTCCATCAATACTTTTAATAAGTAGAGACGTCTCTGTTCTCCTCCAGAAAGTTTATCAAGCGGTGTGTATTGAAGTTCTGGCGGGAACAGGAAACGGTCTAGCATCTGGGATGCACTTGCCTGCCCTTTCGTTGTCTGGATGTATTCTGCGACATTTCTGATATAATCAATGACGCGGATATCTCCTGTCATATCTTCATTTTCCTGTGCAAAATATCCGATCTTTACGGTGTCACCGATCGTAATGTTTCCTTCGTCCGGCTTTAAGATTCCCATGATCATCTTCATCAAAGTTGATTTTCCACAGCCATTTGGTCCGATAAATCCAATCCTGTCATCTCTTAGGACAATATAAGAAAAATCATTGATCAGATGTTTATCACCAAATCCTTTGGAAATGTGTTCTAACTCGATCGTTGTCTTTCCAAGACGGCTGCTGATCGAATCCATCTCAACATTTTGCTGCATGGATGGACCTTTGGCATTCTTAAGTTCTTCAAAACGTTCCGTTCTGGCTCTCTGTCTCGTTCCTCTCGCTTTGATTCCCTGTTTCATCCATTCCATTTCCACGCGGAGTAAACTCTGGCGCTTACGTTCTGTCGCTAGTTCCATCTCTTCGCGCTGGACTTTTAACTCTACGAATCCAGAATAGTTGGTATCGTATTCGTAAAGCTTTCCTTTGTCGATCTCTACGATCTTATTCGTTACACGATCTAAGAAATAACGGTCATGAGTTACCATGATCAATACACCTCTAAAGCTGTTTAAGAATTCTTCCAGCCATAGAACCATATCGTTATCTAAGTGGTTGGTTGGCTCGTCAAGGATCAGTACTTCGGTTGGATCTACTAAAGTTCTTGCGAGCGCAACTCTCTTCTTCTGGCCTCCAGATAAATGATCACATCCTTCATCAAAATCATAGATTCCAAGTTTTGTAAGGATCGTTTTTGCTTCACTCTCTGTCTTCCAGTCCTGATGTTCTTTTCCATCCATCACATATTCAAGAATGCTTTGTTTCTTCGGAAATTCTGGATTCTGTGGAAGATAAGATACACGGATTCCATTTCCACAGATAATCTGTCCTTTGTCTGGCTCGTTGATCTTGGCAATGATCTTTAATAATGTAGTCTTTCCTGTACCGTTGACCCCGATCACACCGATCTTATCGCCACTGTGGATTCCAAGAGATACGTCATCAAAAATGACTTTCTCTCCATAAATTTTGCTGATATGTTCAATATTTAATATATTCATCTTACTACTTTGCCTGATCGATCGCTTCAACTAATTCTTCTTTGGATACTGCTCCGATCAGTTTTGCCTTAACCTCTCCATCTTTGATCACTAAAAATGTTGGAACTGACATGATCTTGTACTGTGCTACGATATCAACATTCTGATCGATATCAAGTTTTCCGACTTTTACAGTTCCTTCATATTCTTCAGCTAATTGTGCTACCACTGGTGCCATCATCTTACAAGGTCCGCACCATGTTGCAAACATATCTACTAATACTGGCACATCACTTTTTAATACTTCCTCTTCAAAATTATCACTTGTAAATGTATATTCCATAATAATTCACCTATCCTTTGCTATTTATTTAAACATCGTTTTGCTTCGTCTAGTGACTGAAAAAATTGACAGACCCATCTGTTCATGCATGGATGCAAATATAGAAACAACTGGATCTTGCATCGAAACTTTCCTTGTTTCATGATTATATTACCACTTTTTGTTTATTTTATGCAATCCTTTTACTTGGCATGACGATATGCGACTAAACGACAGATTGGATTTCCTTTAGCTGAAAATTTCTCCTCGTATTCTGTCATGACATTTCCTTCATTATATTCGCTGTGATGAAGATCATATGTATGATTTTCCAGGATCCATCCTGCTTCTTCTACCTGCTCTAAGGAGAAGTCAAATAAGTCTTTGTTATCTGTCTTAAACATCACTCTTCCTTCTGGTGTCAGGATATTATTGTATCGTTCTAAAAATCTTGTAGATGTCAGTCTTCTCTTTGCATGGCGGTCTTTTGGCCATGGATCAGAGAAGTTTAAATAGATCCTGTCTACTTCATCTTTGTCAAACACTTCTTCGATATTCTCTGCATCCATGCGGATCAAACGAAGGTTGTCCTGTTCAAAATCTTCTAATTTCTCTACAGCTCTTACTAGGACACTTGAATATTTTTCGATTCCAATATAGTTTACTTCTGGATTTCTTCTTGCCATTTCTATGATAAACTGTCCTTTTCCCATTCCTACTTCGATGTGGATCGGATGGTCATTTTGGAATACCTCTGCCCATTTTCCTTTCATCTGTTCTGGCTGCTGGATGGAAAACTGATTTTCTATGATCGTCTCTCTCGCTCCTGGTACATTTCTTAAACGCATTTATATTCATCTCCTTTGTCTTTTTCTCGAATCTTTGTTGATTATATCATAGACGATGGGTATAATAAAGAAAAAGTATGCGCCTTAAAAAGGCTTAGGATCTGCACTTCAAGGAGGAAATGCCCATGGAAATCGAAAGAAAATTTATCGTCCACAACTTACCTGATAATCTGGATTCTTATCCACACTCTGAGATCGAACAGGGCTATCTTTGCATGGAACCTGTGATTCGTATCCGCAGAATGAATAAGCAGTATTTCTTAACTTTCAAAAGTAAAGGATTGATGGCTAGAACTGAGCATGAATTTCCACTTGATAAAGCAGCTTATGAGCATCTACTTCCAAAAGTGGATGGGATTTTAATTTCTAAGACTCGTTATAAGATTCCAGATGAACATGGATTTGTGATCGAACTGGATGTCTTTCATGGAGAATATGAAGGGCTTGTGATGGCCGAGGTGGAATTTCCTAGCGAGGAAGTTGCTGTGGAATATGAAGGACCTGAGTGGTTTGATGATGAGGTTACGTTTGATTCTCGGTATCAGAATAATAATTTGGCGAATAAATAATTGTTGGCCATAGGCTTTGACGTATATAAGAGATATAAAATAAATACAGGGTAGCTAAACACGAATTTCATTGACGGATTTTTTACAAAACGCTTGTTCGCAAACTTTCCTTGCAAAACTCGCTTCGCTCAAACATTGCACCAAGTTTGCTGCGATTTTGTAAAAAATCCTATGAAATTCTATCGTTTAGCTACCTTTTATTTATTTTATATCTCTTATATACGCTGAAGGTTATTGGTAATAACTATATATTCTATATTTATTATCATGTAAATTTTACTTACAATTTTTTCTAAAAATGATAATGGTTCTATTTTATATTATTTGTCTACCAAAACTTTACATCGTTTTTTATAGCAGGCGATTCCGTAGTTTAATATTGTTTCGTAGCCTTCTTCTTCTAGTTTCTGATCGTAATTCTTTTCTTTGATCTGTTTTAGTGCTTTTTGGCATGCTTTATCTAGTGTTTTGATGTTTTCTGCATATTTTACTTCTATAATGATTCCGATTCTGGCTTGTTCTGCTTCGATCATGATATCGCTGTATCCGTCTCCGCTTTCTTGGTTTGAGGTAATGTACCAGTCTGGGTCGTAGCTTAGTAATCCTAGGAGGACTCCATGGTAGAAGTTTTCTTTTTTGGTTGTGAAGGTGTCTCGGATGCTGATGGTTTTCATTAGGTAGTTATTAAATTGTTCTTCGATTGCTTCTGCGTTTCCTTCTTCAAATGCTTTGCAGAAATCTTTTAAGTGGTTTTCCCTGTTGGGTGAGGTAGCCTGTTGCGAAGAGTACACTCCAGAGATTCTCGATCGTGCTGTCTAGTTCGTTGTATGTTAGTTCTAACCTGATTTCTTTCTGGATTGCTTTTCCTTCAATTAATTGTTCAATTTCTCTTCTTGTCTGTTGGTTTGCTTTCTCTATAAAGCGTTTTACGATATAATTTCCACTTGTATTGATCCAGTATGGCTGTGGTGTCGCATCTGGTTCTACTTTTAATGCTCGGCAGTGATTGATTACATCCCATGGGCAGTAGATATCTGTGTTTCCAAAGCGATAGCCGTCATACCATTTCTTTGTTTGTTCGAAAGCTTCTGGTACTTTGTAATATTGTAATATTTCTTTTACTTCTTTGTCTGTAAATCCAAAATACTCATCAAAATATTGGTCTGTGATAGAAAAGATATTGAAGTTATTTAGTCTTGTAAAGATGCTTTCTCTGGCAATTCTTAAGCAGCCTGTTAATACGGCCATGTATAGATTATCATTTGTTTTTAATGATTGTTTTAACATGTTTCGAAGTAAGATGATCATTTCATTATAGTAGTTATTCTCGAACGCCTTGTCTAATGGGACATCATATTCGTCGATCAATATGATAACTTTTTTCCCATAATATTCTTTTAAAATAGAAGATAAAATCCACAGTGCTGTCATTAACTCTGTATCTTTCATGTTATCTGACATTAATGATTTCATCTGTTCTTTTTGTTTTTCGCTTAACTTATCTCCTGACATTCGATCGTATAATCGTCTGGATTCTGCTGCCATGATATATTTCATCATAGCTTTTGCATCTTCATAATTTCCTGCTTTCGCTCCTTTTAATGAAACTGAGATTACTGGAAATTTTCCCTGATATTGATCGCATAATTCTTTGTCCTTTGAAATTTCAAGGCCTTCAAAAATTGCCTGATCATTTCCTATTTCAAAGAAATATTTTAACATACTCATATTTAAGGATTTTCCGAATCTTCTTGGTCTTGTGAATAGATTGACTAGGCCGTGTTCATTTAGCAATTGTTTGAGCAGGCCTGTTTTATCTACATAGTAATAGTTTTCTTTTATCATATCTTCAAAGTTTTCAATTCCGATTGGAAGTTTCTTTTGCATGAGGTTCCCTCCTTTCCGCATTTATCTTACCTTTTGTTCATATTTTACTATCTGATTATTTTATATGCAACTCAAAATAATCTTTTAATTTTTTCATAGCTTTCATAAATGTTCCCTGTGTGGCATCTTCTGCCAAATGATAATCCTTTAAGTAAAGAAAGCACATACGAAAAACAGAATCTCCGTATTCTCGCATAAGCCTTTCTAAAATTTGTTCTGTCGACATTCTTTTGATCTCCTTTCATCTTTTTAGAGACAATGAATTTAGAAAAAATTACATAATCTGAAAAGATTGATGGTTTTAATTTAACAAAAAATCCTGCCTGACACTGATTTCTCAATGTAGACAGGATTTCTTTACATATTCAAATATATTCTTGCTTTTATCTTGATTTATCTTTTAAAAAGAAAAAATTCAAAATTACATCTAATATAAAAAATATAAGTACAAATAATCCCCAATATACCACCAAACTGTCATATCCTAATCCCAGTATTCTGAAAATTATCTTATGTACTAACACTGTAAATAAGATTAATACTACATTCATTGCTGCTAATAAAATACTTTTCATTTTTCACTACCTCTTTCCTTTTTTAAATCAATGATTCGATCTGCACTTTTTGCCATTTTTTCATCATGTGTAACGCATATTATTGTTTTTCCTTCTTTTTTTAATTCTTTAAATAAATGAATAATTTTTTCCTTATTGTTTGTATCCAGATTCCCCGTTGGTTCATCTGCAAGTATAATCTCACATGGTTTTAACATCGTTCTTGCAATTGCTATTCTTTGTTGTTCTCCACCACTTAATTCGCAAACCTTATGTCCCAGATATTCTTTGGATATCCCAACTTTCTCTAAAGATTCTTCTAACTCTTTTTCTTTAAAATTTTTTCGATACTTTTTTGATAACAACAGATTTTCTTTTACTGTATCATTTTCTATCAAGGCATAATTTTGAAAAATATACCCAAATACATATCTTCTTAAATCTTGAACATCTTTCTTAGAAAAACTATTTTTTCCATTGATTGAAATACTCCCACTATCTGGTTTATCAATCATAGAAATCATATTTAAAATAGTAGTTTTTCCTGCCCCACTCTCACCAATAATTGCAATAAATTCATTATCATTGATTTTTAGCGAAAAATTTTTCAAAACTACATGATCACCAAATGATTTACAAATATCTTTTAATTCAATCATCACCATTGCTCTCCATTTATTATTTTTTCATGTAAATTTTTCTTACTTAAATAATCATACTCTAACTTTGTAACAATAATTTCTATGATACATGCTATAATCATAAAATACCATACTACTACATTATGTTTTATAATATATACTACTGCAGTTGTGCACAAATTAATGCCTATAAAAACTAGAATGATTTCTTTTATTGACGACATATAGCCATATCCCCATAAAGTTTCTAATAATAATCTTTGTTGTTTTGAAAAATAATATCCACTAACTGCTATTGTTATAAATACTATGGAGCAAAGTATAACTGCTAATAAAATTGCACTCTGCCACATTACTTTCTGTCGAATAATCACAAGATTGCTGGCTGCCTGTCCATAAATATTTGTTACCGAGTTAAATTGATAAATACCTAACTCTTGTTCTAATGCTTCTACTTTTCGATATGCCCGACCTTGTTTTTTAGAATTATCCTCAAAATAAATGCTACCTGAAACTGTATCTCCTGCATACATAGATGCAATACAAGATGAATCCACTCCGCCTGTATAAATGACTGCTATTGGATCTATAATCTGATTTTTGTCATTTCCTGTATCTGAATCATACGTAAAATAAGATTGATTCGATTTCACATATATGATATTAATAGATAGTTTATCTTTTTTCAGCATATTTTTTGGTTTATTCATATTTTTTCTAAAATAATTATCTATTGTAACCTTTTGAAAATAGAAATTTTCTTTATAATTTTTTATGATTTTTTTTTCATATTTCTTATACTGTTCTGGCACTAAGATATTAAGAGTATTTTGATCGTAATCAATCAATTTTGAAATGGCTTTTCCATTACATGTTTGTATTGGATTTCGCTTTAAATAATTTTCATCTATTTGAATACTTCTTCCTGCTGGTGAATAAATTTGCTCTTCTTTATCTCCAGCATACTCAAATTCGTACCTCTGATTTCCTCTTCCATCCGATTCCTTTTCATAATTATCTGAGTTTATAAGAAATATTTTGAGTTTATCTTTTGATTTTTGATAAAATTTTTCTAACTCATCATTAATATTTCTTGCTTCCAAAGAATCTTCTACCACTGAAGAATCATATCCTTGAAAATTAATTGTATAAATATTTTTTGTCTTATTCCAATAACTCAAAGTATGTTGTTTATCTTTCAGTCGTTGTGCATCATTTGTTGCATTACTTAAAGTTAACTGAACAGCTATAAACACACTAGTCAACACTATATAAGATACTTTTTTGATTTGACTAAAAAAGCCATTTTTTTCCCCTTCTGATATATGCTTTTCAAAAGATAATATCATACAATTTATTATAATTGCCAACAGATAAATTATAATACTTATCAATAAATTTACCCAAATACATGTAGACATATATTCTATTATTTTTTGTATTCCTTCAAACTTCCATCCAACTCCAATCCATATCATTAACCATATCATTTCATTGAATATCCAAAATCTTATGATATCTTTATTTATCTTCCATATAATTGATGCTTTCGAATATCCCCAATATTTCATTAAAGCTATTTTCTTTCTCGAATATATATAATAGACACTAAATCCTAGCAATAAAAATAAAACACTAAATCCTAACAAATACAACACTGAAAGATTATTTATTGATTTCCATTTTTGTTGATTGGTATATATTTTTACAATACCATATTGGGATAATCCCTGTTCTAATTTCTGCTCTATTGCTCTCGTCGTATGATCTATAAAAAATGTGTTTCCATATCCTACATTCTTCAAATCTTTAAATGGATACACATTTATTTTCCATGTGGTATACGGAAACTTCATATTTAAAACTTCTTGTTGATTTGTCGTATAAATAGATAATTCTTTTTCATTAAGAAATTCATATTTCATAATTGTTACATGATATTGATTTGCAAACTTTAAAAGTTCTTTATGAACTTCTGATACATTCACAAGTTCTTGTTGTCTGGCTTGAACTTCTATCACTCTCTTATGGAAAATCTTATCTGTCATACGATAATTACTGAAAATTGCAAACCCAAAAACATTCATGCCTATCAATACAATGCTATATAAGATGCAAACAATCTTTTTGCTTTTCATTTCACAGTTTTCTCCTAAAAAATAATTACTGTAACCTTTTTGTATATAGGCTGCAGTAATTATTTTATATTTCTATTATTTAGTTGCCCATTTAGCCTTATTTCCAGTTAATGTCTGAAAAATTCTTCTTGTAGCTCGTGTTCCTTTTGGGACCCATGCACTAGCATACCATTTAGAAGAATTTGAATTTTTCACTACCACTCTATGTGTATAATAATCATTATCAAAATGTGCAGCAAATTTTTCACCTTCCCAAGTTACCCAAAAATAGCCTCTATTAGCGTTAGGTTTACTTGGACGACCTTTTAATAATTTATTTGATGCTGTATCACCTGACACACCATAAATCACATCATGTAATGATTTATCACCATTATTTAAATACTGGTCTAAATTAATTTCCTGCTCTTGTTCAGCTGTGTTCTCTTTTGTTGTACTTGCATATGTATCTGCATATGTTATACCAACTAGTCCGAAACATGCGCAGAAACAAAATGCTATTAATGCTAATTTTTTTGTCATAATGCTCTCCTTATATAATATTTTTACATTCCAGAATGTACTTATATACTACTGCATTATGTATATATTGTCAATATTTTTATAATATGTTGTTAAAAAAATACTATATCATTTTATACTGGTATCCATTTTCCTACCCATTTTCCAGTTACTATATTATATTTTCTTTTATATAAATTTCCATTTACTACTTTATATTTCCAAACATAAACATTTTTATATTCCTCGATATCTCCATTTTGCCCTTCATCTACAATTGCTACATTTTCTTGTGCATAAATTGTTTGAACAGAGAAATTAAGTCCCATCGAAAATACTAATACCCCACCTAAACATACAATTATCTTATTTAACCTCTTCATTTTCTTTTGCCTCCTTGTCGTTTTTATATACACGATATCCTTGAAATGTTTCTAATGATTTACACTTTCCTACAAATCTTCCTTTATAATATATTTTATATCCTTTATTGTTTTTTATAAAAAATGTATCTTTATTTTCTAAATTGTATATAATTTCATCTGACATATGATCTGGATTATTATATTCTGGCTCGAATGCAAAAACAAAACTTAAAATGTAACTGAAACAAAAAACCATAATGTACAAAATATATCCTCTGTGTTTATATTTTTTCTCCTGTCCTCTTATAATTAAGTCAAATCTTTGTTGAAGTGTAGATCTTCCGCATCCAATAAAACAAAGAACTGGTATCTTCTTATGCATCTTATTATTCTTTATAATTTTAAGCATACATTCTAAATACTCATAAATTTCCATTTCATTCATTGATTCCGTTATTTTTTTATCGTTTGCGAATTCTAACATATCCTTGAATTTCTCTTTTAAAAAATATGCGAAAGGATTCCACCAATAAAAACACATAATAATTTCACACAACATATTTAACCACAGATCATGATGATTAAAATGCTGCAGTTCGTGTTTAAAAATATATTGTAATTCTTTTTCGGTAAAATCCATTTCCGGCAGTAGAATCTTAGGATGAATCAATCCTGTAATACATGGACTCTTAATTCCCTGTATTTTATATATTTCAAATTTATAGTTTTTATTATTTTGTACTGATTTATATGCCTTCTCTATCTTATTTGAATTATCTGGTACTAGTATTGATAAAAATCGATTGAATTGAATCTGTGTATGTATAAGCTTGCATATATACATAAAACTAATTAATATCCATACTACTATAATTACATCTGAAACACTATAATCCTTCCAAATATGTTTCATTAAAATATCACATATTACAGTCAACGCACGTGTAGAATAAATGTTTTTGGTGAATACAAAATTACATGGAAAAAACATTCTTAACATAACCATGATCATGAAAAATACCAACAAATTAGCACTATTTTTTAAAATAAAATTTATTCTATTTCCCAGCAAACATACCACAATCATAAAAACACTACTCAATAATATACATGCAAATACTGATCCGTATGTTGGAAATGTCATATCTAATTATCCCTCTTTTTCGCTAAGATTTCTTTTCTATACTTCAATTCTTGTTCCAGTTCATTTATAACCTCTTCATCCTCTTCATTTTTTATAAATTGAGCAACCAAAGATTTTTTAGAAATTTTATTATTAATTCCTGCAAAATTAGAAATAATATACTCTTCTATCTTAATCTTAGAAGTGTAAGTACGTGCCAATACATTTCCTCTATGTTCAATACCCGCAACTTCAATATAATCCGCTTTTAGTAAACTCTGAATAGATGCACGTATCGTATTAATATTCATACTTTCATCCAATTTCAAAATATCTGATGCTGCTAATGGATGCTCACTCGCCCAAAATATTTTCATTATTTCTACTTGTTTTTTTGTTAATTTTTTCATTGAACCACTTTCTCCTTTAATCTTAATTTACTTTATATTTTATATGAAGCCTACCATTTATACAAGTATAAATATAACATTATATTATTTTTTTATTGTATATGTTATGTTAAGGTATTTTAAAAAGAATTTGATTTTTTTCTACAAAATAAAAAGATTCTAAGCAATCAATCTGCCTAGAATCTTTTTACACATATTCAAATAAATTTTATGCTTTCAATCCCTTACGAACTAACGCTCTCTTAAGTGCCAACTCTGCCCTTGCAATGTCAATATCTGCGCTCTTAGCTTCGAGTCTCTTTCTTGCTCTCTCTTCCGCTTTCTTTGCACGTTCAACATCGATATCTTCCGGCCATTCTGCAACTTCTGCCAGGATACTCATGGTTGTTTCTGTGACCTCCACAAATCCTTTTAATAATGCCGCTTTCTTCTTGGTTCCGTCTTCTTCTGTGATCGTTAGGACACCTGGTGCGATGATCATAGTCATCGGGATGTGTCTTGCGTAGATTCCGACTTCTCCTTCGGTTGTATTTAACTCAACAAATGTGACATCTCCTGTATAAAATGAGCGCTCTGGTGTAATGACTTCTAATTTCATTGTGTTTTCAGCCATAGGATCACCTACTTATTTCTTGCTGCAAAACGTTCTACAACTTCTTCGATGGTTCCTGCATTCAAGAACATTCCTTCTGGAATCTCATCGTGTTTTCCTTCTAAGATTTCTTTGAATCCCTGGATCGTATCACTTAAGGATACATACTGTCCTGGTTTTCCTGTAAACTGTTCAGCTACGAAGAATGGCTGAGATAAGAATCTCTGTACCTTTCTTGCGCGGTCTACGACCAGTTTCTCGTCTTCGGAAAGTTCATCCATACCTAAGATTGCAATGATATCCTGTAATTCTTTGTATTTTTGCAGAATCTCCTGAACACCACGAGCTACTTTGTAATGTTCTTCTCCAACGACTTTTGGATCCAGAATTCGGGATGTTGATTCCAATGGATCTACTGCTGGATAGATTCCCATCTCTGAGATCGCACGTGATAATACAGTTGTTGCATCCAGATGGGCAAAAGTTGTTGCTGGTGCCGGGTCAGTTAAGTCATCGGCTGGCACATAGACTGCCTGTACGGATGTGATCGATCCATTCTTTGTGGATGTGATACGTTCCTGTAAGGCACCCATCTCTGTCTGCAGTGTTGGCTGGTAACCTACCGCACTTGGCACTCGTCCAAGTAAGGCAGATACCTCAGATCCTGCCTGTGTGAAACGGAAAATGTTGTCGATGAATAATAAGACGTCTTTTCCTCCACGATCACGGAAATCTTCTGCAATTGTAAGTCCTGTAAGACCAACTCTCATACGGGCTCCAGGTGGTTCGTTCATCTGTCCAAAGACCATGGCGGTCTTGTCGATAACACCTGATTCACTCATCTCTGTGTATAGATCATTTCCTTCACGAGTACGTTCTCCTACACCAGTGAATACAGAATATCCACCATGCTCTGTTGCGATATTTCGGATCAGCTCCTGGATCAGTACGGTTTTTCCTACTCCCGCACCACCGAACAGACCGATCTTTCCACCCTTCTGGTATGGGCATAGAAGGTCAACGACCTTTATCCCTGTTTCCAGAACTTCTGTCTCTGTAGATTGTTCTGAAAATTCCGGTGCTTTTCTGTGGATTGGTAAGCGGTTGGCTCCTTCTGGTACCGGTTTATTATCAATAGGATCTCCCAGCACGTTAAAGATTCGTCCTAAGGTTGCCTCTCCTACAGGAACGGAGATCGGTCCGCCTGTAGCCTGTGCTTCCATTCCACGGACTAATCCGTCGGTTGGTCCCATTGCGATACATCTTACGGTGTCATCACCCAGGTGCTGTGCAACTTCAACGACTAATTTTCCGCCGTCTTTTGTCTGAATATCGATCGCATCATTGATCTCTGGTAGATTGTCACTGCCAAATTTGATATCCAGAACCGCACCGATGACCTGTGTGATCTTTCCTGTACGATTATCTGCCATGTTATTTCCTCCTGCTTCTTATATCGAGTCCATCACTTCAGGGCTTCTGCTCCTGAAATGATCTCTGTTAATTCTTGTGTGATCGCTCCCTGTCTTGCTCGGTTGTATGCAAGTTCTAAGTTTGAGATCATCTCTTCTGCATTGCTTGTCGCAGAATCCATTGCCTGCATTCTGGCTCCATTTTCACTTGCTACAGATGTAACTAAGGCTCCATAGATCATGCTGCAGATATACTTTGGAATTAATAAAGAAAGTGCTTCTTCCGGCTCTGGCTCAAAATTCATTGGAGCCTTGCTTTCAGATTTCTCTTCATTTGCCTGCTGATCATTCTCAATTGGGAGTAATTTTACAAGTTTTGGTTCATGAACCACGGTATTTTTAAAATCTGTGTATGCCAGATAGATCTCACCGATCTCTCCATCTTCAAAAGCTTTTAGAAGCTTCTCTCCTAAGATTCTGGCATCATCATAGACCGGCTCGTTCATCATCTCTGAATCATCAGAAACAATCTCATACCCACGATGTTTTAACGTATCCATCGCTTTATGTCCTACCGCATAGATCATGATATCTTCTTTGTTCATACCGCTGTCCCGGATCAGTTTCACAATATTGTTATTATATCCTCCTGCTAATCCACGGTTGGATGAAATGGTAATGATCCCTTTCTTTGTGGAACCATTTTCCTGTAAATACGGATGATTGATATTACCTGCTTTAGCAAGGATCGAGCTGATCGTCTCATACATCTTATTAAAGTATGCTTTTGACTCATCTGCACGCTGCTTGGCTCTCTGTAACTTTACCGTGGATACAAGTTTCATCGCTTTTGTGATCTGTCCGGTACTTTCGACGCTGGCTTTTCGTCTTTTAATATCAATTATCGATGCCATGACAGATCACCTTACTTTCTAAATGATTCTTTTGCTTCATTGATCGCTTTGATCAGTTTCTCTTCTGTCGCATCATCCATGACTTTCGTCTCGGCAATGCTTGTAAAGATCTCTGGATATTTTGTGTCAATCAGTTCAAATAATTCTTTCTGAAAATCAAGAATCTGATCTACTGGCAGGTCTAAGAGATGTTTCTTGACTGCTGCATAAATGATCGCAACCTGTTTCTCAACTGGTAATGGCTGATACTGTGGCTGTTTTAAGATCTCTCTGATTCTCTCACCCTGATCTAATCGTTCTTTTGTATCATCGTCAAGCTCTGATCCAAACTGGGCAAATGCTGCCAGTTCTCGATACTGTGCAAGGTCTGTACGGATTGGTCCTGCGATCTTCTTCATTGCCTTGATCTGTGCAGATCCTCCAACTCGTGATACAGAAAGTCCGGCATTGATCGCTGGTCTGAAACCTGCATTAAACATCTCTGTTTCCAGATAGATCTGTCCATCTGTGATAGAAATAACGTTGGTTGGAATGTATGCAGATACATCACCTGCCTGTGTCTCGATGATCGGAAGGGCTGTTAATGATCCTCCACCTAATTCATCGGATAATCTGGCTGCACGCTCTAAAAGTCTTGAATGTAAATAGAATACATCTCCAGGATAAGCTTCACGTCCAGGTGGTCTGCGAAGAAGTAAGGAAAGTGTACGGTATGCAGTTGCATGTTTGCTTAAATCGTCATATACAACTAATACGTCTTCTCCTCTCTCCATCCATTCTTCACCGATCGCACATCCTGCGTATGGTGCGATATACTGAAGCGGTGCTAATTCACTGGCTGTGGATGCTACGATTGTTGTATAATCCATCGCTCCAAACTCTTCTAATGTCTTAACGATATTAGCAACTGTGGATGCTTTCTGGCCGATTGCCACATAAATACAGTGAACACCCTGTCCTTTCTGATTAATGATCGTATCAATCGCGATCGCTGTCTTACCTGTCTGACGATCTCCGATGATCAGCTCACGCTGTCCTCTTCCGATCGGTACCATCGCATCGATCGCTTTGATTCCTGTCTGGATCGGAGTATCTACGGATTTTCTTGAGATTACTCCTGACGCAACTCTTTCAATTGGACGATATTTATCTGTCTCGATCGGACCTTTATTGTCAATTGGCTGTCCTAAGGAGTTTACGACACGTCCTGTCAGTTGATCTCCAACCGGCACTTCTACCACGCGGCCCGTTGTCTTGACAATATCGCCTTCGTTAATATTCTTTCGGTCACCTAAGAGAACTGCACCTACGTTGTCCTCTTCTAAGTTTAATACCATTCCATAAACTTCCCCTGGAAATTCGAGCAGTTCTCCCTGCATCGCTTTCTCTAATCCATGGATTCTGGCGATTCCATCGGCAACCTGTATTACCGTTCCAATATCAGAGGTTTCAAGCTTTGTTGAATATTGTTTGATCTGTTCTTTGATCACAGAACTGATCTCTTCTGGTCTTAAATTCATGGGGCTTATCTTCCTCCTGTTCTATAGTTGTATTTGTGACAGATATCTGCCCATCGAATCAAGCTTTGTACGAATGGAATTATCCACAATCCGATCATCCATACAAAGGATCAATCCACCGATGATGTCTTTATCTGTCTCATAAGTCACCTCTAACTTCTGATATTCTGAAGAAGCAATGACTTTCTTTAAGATCTTGTCTTTTTGTTCTTGTGACAGCGGCATTGCTGACGTTACATGTAGGGCTCCGATTCCTAACTGACGTTTGATATTCGAAATGATGTAAGTAAAGATTCCATCAAATTCTTTAAAACGTCCTTTCTTGATGATGATCATCAAAAATCCTGTCATATCATCAGAAACCCGGCCATCAAAAACGTTCTTTGCTGCCTCCATCTTCTCTTCTTTTGTGATCTGGGGATGATTTAGGAAATTCACGAAATCTGTGTTGGAATCTAAGATTTCTTTGACAGCTTTCGCCTCTTCCAAAGCTTCTAAAAGATCGTCCTCATCTGTTTTCACAGAAATATAGGCATCCCCGTAAATCTTATCTACTCTTGAAGCCATGTCTTATCACCCATTTCCTGTAAGGTCTGATCAACGAAAGCATTCTGGTCTTTCTCATCCATCTGGTTCTGGATGAATTTGCCAGCCATTAAGACTGCCATCTTGACCATCTCCTGCTTCATCTGATCCTGTGCATTGATTCTTGCAAGCTCTGCCTCATGATTCGCACTTTCTATGATCCTTGCAGCTTCTTCTTTCGCTCCTGCAACGATCTCTTCCTCTCTCTTCAGTGCTTTCTTTCTGGCCTGTGCCATTAAGGCATCTGCTTCTTTTTCAACATTTTTTAGCTTATGATCGTATTCGGCTTTTAACTTTGCAGCTTCTGCCTGATCGGCTGCTGCCTGATCGATCTCATCTGCAATTCTGTTCTTACGGTCTTCTAAGATCTTGCGAACCGGTTCAAACAGAATATAGGAAAGCAGTGCAAACATGATGAACACTGCGATTCCCTGCATAATCACATCAAAGCCAAGCTGAATATCTAATCCAAATATTCTTCCGTCCACGCCTTGGCCTCCCTTCGGCTTGTTTTATTAAAGTTTTGCAAACAGTGGATTTGCATATAATAAGATCAAACCAATAACCAGACCATAAAGACCTGTTGTCTCTGCTACCGCCTGTCCAAGAAGCATGGTAGATGTGATATCACCTTTCGCTCCTGGATTACGTCCTACTGCTGCTGCACCCTGTCCTGCTGCGTATCCCTGTCCAACACCAGGTCCGATACCTGCAATCAGTGCAAGTCCTGCTCCGATCGCAGAACACCCTAATACAAATGCTTCACTTGAAATATTCATAGTTTTTTCCTCCTAAACTACATAAAATTTTGTCGCTAAAATTTAAGCTTCCCGCTTATCTGTGATAAATGTCATTGTCAGCATCGCAAATACAAATGTCTGGATCGCTCCTGAAAACAGATCAAAGTACATATGCAAGAATGCTGGAATACCTAGCTGCGCAAGCCATGGCAGCAATCCGTACCACAATGCCATCATGATCGTACCCGCCATAATATTTCCAAACAAACGAAGAGACATGGAAAGCGGTGTCGCAAACTCTCCGATCAGGTTAATTGGAAATAAGATTGGAATCGGTTTGAAAAGATCTGTAAATACATGTAATTTACTCGTCTTAAATGCACTGTACTGAATCAGTACAAACGTGATCAACGCTAACGCAAGCGTTGTTCCATAATCCGCTGTCGGTGGTCTTAAGCCAAATAATCCAGATGTATTTGCAAAAAAGATAAAGACCATGATCGTTCCAATGTAATTTACAAATGGACGCCAATGTCTTCCCATGCTTCCCTTTACCAGATTATCAAGCACTTCAACGATCATCTCCACAAAATTCTGAAGTCCTGACGGCTTCTCATCACCGTGAAGAACTGCATGTCTTGCGATCAATGCTAATACGATGATAAACACCATAACGATCAGCGTCGTCACATGCGTTGTCGTGATCCAGACCTTATGCCCGAAAAACTTCAGCGGGATCAGCCCATGCACCATAAAGTCAACGTCATCACCGGATGATGCTGCCAACATCATGGGGGCATTCATAATTCCCATGGCACAACCTCCTTTTTATTATATTTTCCATTTTTCCGATTTTCTCTTTCTCCATGTTAGAAACCCGGAAAATGTGATTCACGTTATTCTTGTAAAACTCTGCGCGTGATATGCTCGTGAATCGGTTTTTGTAAAAATGCTGCAAACTTACTGCTTAAGAATCCAACCAATGCAGCAATAAAAGCACTCATACTAAGTTTGATCATCACATATAAAATAACCAATGTTGCTACATATCTTATCAACGCACTCTTGATCATATTCCGGCTTGCCTGATGAGTATCCATCTGTACAGACTTCTGGATGCTTACCATCATCGTTGTGATCATCACGAGAGCAAAGATCGTTCCCACAATAGCTCCGATCAGATATCTTAGATCACCTCTGGTTATTATCATACCCAAAATCGCAGATAACACTCCGCACAAAAGAATCCCGATCACAAGATCTAGGTATGTCTCGTCTAGCTGTCTTAATTTATCTCTCATCTTTATCCTCCATATCTTCCTGTTCCAGTATATTGTGAATCAGAGAATATACTCCTCTGATTCCTCCCATAATACCAAGAATCAGAAAAAGAAGAAATAGATTTGTGGAAAAATGTTTATCAATCCACATTCCGATCGCCATGCATAAAAAAACAGAAGTCAACATCGTAATTCCTATCTGAGTCACCAATGACAACATCTTGATCACTGGTCCATACTTATGCATAGATATTTCCTCCTTCTTGCGAAATCTTTTTACAAAAATTATTATAACATTTTTTACAAATGCAAACCACCATATTTTTTGTTTCTTATCTATTTTTGCCAAAAATAACCAGAGAAATTGAATTTTTCATCAATTTTTCTCTGGTTTCTTCTTATTAAATAGTTATTTATTTTTTTGAATAATTTTTTTCATTTTTGTGTGATCATTCCACCAATTTTTTATTAGTTTCCTATATTCTTTTATCACAATTTTCCTTTGATTCTTTGTGTTCATTGCACAAATAGTATCAAATATGGTAGACTATTTTTACATGACTTCAAATGAATAGGACACAAATAAAGGAGGGCAGATTTATGCCTCTTACATTAAATGAATTATATACACAAACCAAACATCAATACCATCTTTCCATGATCGCAGGTGAAACTGGGATCGATCATATCATGAACTGGGTTTATGTCTCTGAAGACAGTTCTACCCACAACTTTCTAAAGGGTGGAGAACTGATCATCACGACAGGGATCAACTGTCAGGATGAGGCTTCTCTTTATGATTTTATTGAAACGATGATCAAAAGCCATACTTGCGGGATGATCTTAAATACAGGAAAATATATTCTTTCCGAAGATATCACTGATTCTATTAAAGCATTGTGCGACAAACACAACTATCCATTGATCGAGATGCCTTGGAAAGTTCATATTTATGATATTACGAGAAATTATTATAATAAGATCTTTATGGATACACAGAAAGATACTTCGATCACGGATGCATTTTTATCTTTTATTGAAGAAGATTCCCTGCACCATTATGATGCTTTGCGAATTCTTGAAGACAATCATTTTGAGAAAGAAGATTGTTATGAGATTGCTTTAATGAAATGTAATAAGAAAGCGATCTCTGATGATCTTAAATTGCGTCTGCTGTTTTTGATGGAAAGTTATATCAAACTAAACGATCTGGATATTCATATTGCTTTTTATAAGAATCATTTTTTGTTTGTTTTTCATGACATGGAAGAAGAATTGATTTATAACGAAATATCTTCTTTGATCTCTACACTGGAAAATTCGTTTAAAAAAATGCAGATTTATGCAGGGATTGGAAGTTCTGTCCACACGCTTCGTGAGATTCGTGTAAGTTATCAACGTTCTCTGGCTGCTCTTGTTTATGCTGCGAATAATGGACAAGAAATTGCCCGGTTTGAGGAGATGGGATTCTTTCGAATTCTTCATTCTGTGAATGATAAAAATCTTTTGATGGCTTATCATGATGAGTATTTGAAGAATATTGAAGAGTATGATGAGATTCATGATACAAATTATCTGGAGACGTTGCATCAGTATCTGCTTTGTAATGGGAGTATCCAGCATGTGGCTTCGAATATGTTTTGTCATCGAAATACGATTACTTATCGGATGCGGGTGATCGAGGATCATTGGGATTTGAAATTGGATGATACGGTAGAGAGGTTTCATTTGATGACGGCGTTTTTTATCCGGGATTATTTGAATTTGTAGTTATCAATCATCTAAAAGATGTAAACCAACATAGTAAAACATCCACTCTTCTATCTTGAAAATCTTAATTGTATACGGGAATGTCTTCAGGTATTCATAAAAACATAAAGAAAGATAGGTGTACGAAATGATAGAATTTCATTGACGGATTTTTTGCAAAATCGCAGCCAACACGGGCACTGTTTGAACGCAGTGAGTTGTGCAGGAGTGTTGGCGGATCAGCGTTTTGCAAAAAATCCGTCAATGAAATTCGTTTTTCGTACACCTATCTTTCTTTATGTTTTTATGAATACTCGATACATTTCTGTCATACAACTTAAAATTTCTTGCTATTTTAACACACAAAATCATCCATATCCCAGTCACTCCTATGATCCAGAATTCATTTCCTGCAAATGACAATGTAATGTCATTTTCCATAAACCAGGCTCCGCTTGTAATATAGAGATTTGTTGGGTTTAGCAGGCGTAATATAACATTCATAAATGTTACATTCGAATAGTAAGCACCTAGGAACAATGCCATGTTTAAGAGAATTAATATAGCAAATGAAAAATAACTGTTCCCTAGCAAGAATTGGATTGCGATCGTTGCCAGTGCAATCAACAGGATGATTCCAAGATATACGGTAAGTGTTAGGATCAAGTATTGTATCTGCGTCATTTTAAAGAATGTAACAAATGGATAAAACCATCCCGAATATCTTTTTTCTGCAACTAGTGTGGAGGCAACCGAGACATTCCATAGTCCTTTGAATGATACGCAGTAAAAAAAATAAATCCATGTAACACTGCATAGTATCGCTGAAAATAAAATTCCACTTAACGTCCCTGCAAAAGCTTTACAATCCATGATTCTCTTCCCAGTTCTGGTTGCATCTACAAGATCATTTGTCTTTTGCAGTCTCTCATAATCCATGATAAACAAAATACTGAGTGCCATCAAAAGACTCATTTCCACGATTAATTTTTTCCCTAACTTTGAATATAATAACGAATGAATCTCATAATACTGTCCTGGATAAAAAGCATCGTTATATTCTTTATCAGATTTGATCTCCTCCACTCTTTTTTGCAGATGCTCATAGTTATCTTTTACGAATTTCTTCATAAATCCCTTGGGGTGATACTGAAGCATTTCTTCTTTTTGTTTTAGGATCTTCGTCATATCAAGTTTGTCATACAAGTCGATATTTTCTTTGTAATATTCTTGATATGCCTTAGATAACTGCTTTCTTTCATTTCTATTTTTAGCTTGACGTGAGTGGTTTATATCATCTGTTTTTTTAATAATGTCATGCATGATCACTAATTCTTTGGATGTATCCTTATTTCCCGCCTCATTGTAAATAATTAAACAATTCACAAGACAAAATATCACTGCCAATAACCAAAGCATTGGATTTTTCATGATCTTTTGAAACTCTAATTTAAAAATTCTCATAAATCCACCTTTTTCCATCGATTACTTCTGATCTTATAAAACAGAAACATCACTATGAGCCATGTGGCGAGTGCATACAATTCCCAGTATGCCAGAACCTGATCATTTGTAATCAGGAAAAGCATATAATAAATTTTCCTCATAAGGAACATCATCGCTCCACAGACTGGAATTGAAACCGCAACAGCTCCCATATAATTTCCTATTGTTCTGCCGATAAAATCAATGATCACAATACTTGCGATTGCAAATAATAAGATCAGAGCCATATAAAGTAACATATAAGTTCCAAAAGAAAGCTTATCGCACCAGTAAGAATTTGATGCGATTCCCCAACTCTCACATCTCCAAAATACCGATAATCCCTTCAAATGCCAGATAATCCCATATACAGCCATTTGAAGAATTCCAACAAAAAGTGCAGCAAGTGCACTTGCTATCAATTGAATCTGATAAATCCTTCTTCCTGTTTTCGTCGTTGCCAGAATCGGAATAACCTGTCTTAAACGTTGTTTTAGCTGATATGGAATGATCAATGCAAAAAAACAGATCATGATCAAACCACCGATCATTACCATATCTTCTTGCAAAATGTAAAACACTCCCTCATGTACTAATGATATGTAATCTCTTTTTACCCTCTTTTCGATTGCCTTTTGATATAACTTCGTTCCATCAAAAAATCCATCTGCTTTTAATTCTTTATATTTTTTATCCGAAACTCCATATTCAGATCCTTGAAACTCTCTGATATGTTCTAAAGCTTGTATATCCAAAAAAATTTTTGATGTCTTATCATTATAAAACACATAATTTTCTAATATTTTACCAAGTTCTTTTTCCTGCTTTGATAAAGTTGTTTTTTGACCAAGTTCTTCATATTTTTTATTAAAAATTTCATAATCCACAATCCCTCTTTTTGAAAGCTCTTGATCTTGTTTTATGATCTTTGCAAAACCTCTTTCTAATTCCTGATGTTTTTCCTGATATTGTTTTTCATCTTTTACTTTCCACTTTGGTCCCCATTCTTTCACTAGTTCTGCCGTAAATGGAATGTCATACTTTGTATTTGTTACCTGTCCTCCAGTTGGATATAGATATATTTGTGTAAATGTCATATAGTATAAAATAGAGAACATACATAATAACAGTATGATTCGAATATCCAATATTTTTTTACATTCATTGATTATGATCCGCATGTTATTTTTCCTCCCTGTAAGTGACTAAAAATACATCTTCAAGGTTTGGTGTACACGGTCTTGCATTATTATCTTCTTCCTCACTATAATATCGTACCATCATTTTTTCTGATTCCTGTCGCATGGACAAAATAATTCGTTTTTGTTCAAATTCTTGGATCTCGGATTCATTGATTGATTTCTCAAATACCTTCCCCTCAAGCTCCTTACAGATGTTTGGAACTGTATCATTTTTTAATAAATGTTTTTCTTTGATCATAATGACATGATTTGCAATGGATTCAATGTCTGACACAATATGTGTTGAAAGGATTACGATTCGATCCTTGGATAATACGGATAATATATTTCTAAATCTTACCCTCTCTTTTGGATCAAGTCCTGCCGTTGGTTCATCTAATACAAGAATTTTGGGATCATTTAACATTGCCTGTGCGATTCCTACACGCTGAATCATTCCACCAGAGAATTTTTTCATTTTCTTATTGGAGACATCGCTTAATCCCACTAACTCCAATAATTCTGGAATTTTTTCTTTGGCAGCTTCTTTAGAAATTCCTTTTAACGCTGCAAGATAATCAAGATACTGCGTTGGTGTATTATTTTTATAATATCCAAAATGCTGTGGCAGATAACCGATCACATCCCGGTATGTTTCTCCCATTTTATAAATATCCATTCCATCGTATAAAATCTCTCCACTTGTCGGATACAAAAGTGTTGTGATCATTTTGATCAATGTCGTTTTCCCTGCACCATTTGGTGCGAGCATGGCATATAAACCATTTTCAAGTTCCAGATTTATATCTTCCACTGCTGTGAATTTTCCATAATCTTTTCTAATATGCGAAAGTGTAAGCATCCTTTTCCTCCATTCTTCCAACCAAAATAAATAAAGCCACAAAACATAGGATCATTGTTGCGATTTGAATTCCTAATGGAATATATTCAAAAAGAAATAAAATCTTTGTTTCCGGTAATCGCATGATTGCTGCAAAAAGCAATCCCCACACAGCACCAAGACCTGCAAAACACTTATAATTACTCCATCTGTGATAAATGTATACAGCAATGATCGCAAAGACCAGCATACTTGAAACTCCAACAACTCCAACCGATAAAATTGCTTTCTCCCTAATCCCGCTAAGGAATAAAAAGCTGGTATTCACCAGAGATAATACGACAGCTGTATAAAATAGACGAAGGCTTACAATATAATTCATCGAATAATACATCGTATTTCTTAATTCATTGATCTGCATCTGTTCGTCCATATAGCAAGTAAAGTAAGAAAACAATAGAAAGAAAACGGGCATTCCCAAAAAAGCTGCCCCAAATTGCCGGATTTCTCCTTCAAAAGAAAGTACAAGTCCAAGACATACGACAAAATAAATTATGAACGTCGCAAAAAATACAGAAAGATTTTTATAATAAATGACTCTTAATCCAGGTCCTAGATAAATCTTTTTCATTCTTTTTAGAAATGAAATCTTTTGAGGCATACCTTTTAAAATGATGTCTTCAATTTCATTCTGTATTTCTGACTGCAGCGGATAATGAACATCCATCTGTTCTACATAAAATTCCTGATTATTTTCTTTTTTCATTACTGATAGTCCACCTCGCTTTTTATTTGTCGTATCATTTTATAAAACCTTGATTTCACTGTGTTTTCGGAAATATTTAATGTCTGCGATATGTCCTGAAATGTCCTTTCTTCAAAACATTTCATATAAAAAATCTCCTGCCACTCCTGCTTATATAGCGAAACAATTTCCATAATGTCCTCTATCAGCTCCTTATGGATGATCAACTCGGACAAATCCCTGATCGCTGTTCCTAAATTACCACTGTGAAGTTCCAGATTCTCATCTGTCATATCAATCTGTTCTTGCTTCAATGACAAACGATGTACCTTGCTTCGATAATGATCACATATCTTATTCGATGCGATCCTATACATCCATGTTCGAAATGAAGCTTTTTTATGATCGAACATTGCGATTTTTTGCAAGATCTGTATAAAAATATCCTGTGTGAGATCTTTTGCAAGTTCTTCATTTCCTGTTTGTCGATATACATATGCATAGATTTCTTTATAGTAATATGAGATCAGTGTATTTGCAGCCTCTTTATCTTGTTTTTTCTTTATTCTTTTGATTAACTTCTGTTCGGTTTGCATGCATGCCACTCATTTCTTGTTTTTTTGTACTGTACATCATTATATACGAAATAGTCTGTTAGAAAGTTTTAATAATTAGGAAATTTCTTATGAAATAAATAAAATCGCTGTGCTACAGTCTTTATTAGACCATCGCACAGCGATTTTGTTCATTTCCGCATTTTTTTATTGGGCATTTTGGCATGTTTCCGCATTTTTTATTTCTTTATTTTTCCCTATTTCCGCATTTTTTATCCAGGTTGTCATACAAATAATTTTATGATTTTACTATGCCGATATCATCTCACTAATTTCCAAAATCTTCTTCGTATCCACCAGACAATGCTTCTCACTCTGCACTTTTCCATTTTTCACATCATCAATAAAATCCTGTATCTGCATTGTCATATCATTTCCTTTGAATGGATAACTTTTCGTCTCTGTTGTACCGTCATTCCAATGGATCGTATAATCAATGATCCTATTATAATTTGGAATCATAATCTCTCCTTTCGTTCCAACGATTTTTGCATATCTATCCATTTCTCGATCGATTGCACCTTCGGCGGTTGCAATGCATCCATCTTTAAAATAAATCTTTGATCTGAAATAATAATTGATACCTTCTATATCTTTTCTCTCAGTTTCTATCTTATCAATTTCTTCCTCGTGAATTCCCAGAATAAATCCAAGCACATAGCTTCCAATATCATTCAATGCACCACCTTGTTCTTTATCAAACAAAAATGAGGTCTTAGGCAATCCTAATGAATCTGAGCAGAAATTTGCATAAATTGTTTGGATGTTTCCAATTCTCTTCAGATCTTCTTTTAGATGATCATACCCTGTGTTAAATTTTGTTTTTAATGCTTCCGTACACAATGTATTTGTTTTCTTTACTTTTTCTTGAATCTCATCTACATCTGTGGCTGTTAACACTAACGGCTTCTCACTTAATACTGGAACATGGTGTTCCAATGATCTTAAGATCCATTCTTTATGAAATTTATGTGTGAGTGCGATATAAACTGCATCTACCTGCGGATCATTTAACAGTTCTTCATAATCTTTATATACTTTGACTTCTGAATGCTCCTTTAAATATGGATCATCCATGAAAACTGAACGTGAGCCAATCGCATATATCTTTCCTTCATCTGTTGCCTCGATTGCCTGTACAAACTTTCTGGCGATTCTGCCAAATCCTATAATTCCAAAATTCATATTATTATTTTCCTCGTATTATATAGTAGTAGTGTTTAGAGACCCTCTCCAAGGTCTTTATTACTATTAAGTCATAGTCTTTTCTTTACCTTTTCTACAGGTTCGACTATGATATTTAAGATGCTGTGGATTGGTTCATTTTTCCTACCACTTGATGGTTTACGAAAGGCTCCAACCACAGTCTCTTTGTTCATTTGTTAATCAGTTAGATACCGCATGACGGTTTATTTAGAACGAGGTTACAATCACAAGGAGCACCCTGTGGTTCTAAAACAGCATTCATATATTTCAAAGGAGATTTTTTATGATTTACGTAGGAATTGATGTTGCAAAAGATAAGCATGACTGCTTTATCACTAACTTTGATGGAGAAGTGTTATTTAAAGCATTTACCATTGCTAACAACCTGGATGGTTTCAATGATCTTTATCAAAAGATTGTATCCGTTACGGAAGATATAACCAAAGTAAAAGTAGGACTGGAAGCCACCGGACACTATAGTTACAATCTCTTGGGATATCTCATTGATAAAAGTTTGCCCACCTATGTTATCAATCCGTTACATACTAATCTGTACAGAAAAAGTCTAAGCCTTAGACAGACGAAAACGGATAAAGTAGATGCCCGCACGATTGCTTCTATGCTAATGTCTGACGTGAACTTAAAGTCCTACTCAGACATATCTTATCACAACGAAGAACTAAAGTCATTAACCCGTTACCGTTTTGATAAAGTAAAAGAACGTGCTAAGTTAAAGTCTTCCGTTTCAAGACTTGTCTGTATCTTATTTCCTGAATTAGAAAAGTTAGTTCCAACACTTCATATGGCATCAGTTTACGCAATGCTTTCTGAATTTCCCGGTGCTAAACAAGTAGCAGACGCTCATCTTACCAGACTTACCAATCTGCTTTCTGAATCATCAAAGGGGCGATATGGTAAAGAAACAGCTATTGCTTTTAGAAATGCTGCAAGAACCTCAATAGGTTCAAATATGCCAGCAAAATCATTAGAATTAAAGCATACCATCAAGCTGATCCGGGAACTCACATCTGATATTGATGAAATTGAACATGAAATCAAACTCATTATGGATGAAATCAATTCTCCGATTCTTAGCATCCCCGGAATCAATTACCGTATGGGAGCTATGATCATTGCCGAAATCGGCGATTTCAACCGTTTTGATTCTCCTGATAAAATCTTGGCTTATGCCGGATTATCTCCTTCTACATACCAGTCAGGACAACTTGATGGCGCATACTCCCACATGGAAAAGCGTGGTTCCAGATATCTACGATATGCCTTATACAACGCAGCCAAATATGTCTGTCACTGGGATCCAACATTCGCTGAATATCTGGCAAAGAAACGAGCCGAAGGCAAACATTACAATGTTGCCATATCTCATGCCGTCAAAAAGTTGGTTCGAGTTATTTACCATCTCGAGAAAACCAACCAGCAATACATCAAAGTTGCTTAAGTTTTTCTAATTCAATACTCCTTTTTTTGAGCACCAGCAACGATGCTCTTTTTGTCATGCAGTTTTCAAGGTTCAAAGAACTCTAACTGAGTTCAAGATATATCTAAAATACATTTCTGTACTTTATTCAAAAAAGTTCATTTTTAGACTTGACTTTTAATAGTTAGTCTCTCGTAATGCATCATTTTATTTCTGGAAATCAATTCTTTCTTCAGTTATAATTATAGTATATGTAACGTAAAACACAACAGGAAAGGAGATTTCATATCATGCAATTACCAATTTCTCTCGGCAATCAAGGTTTTGCTTCTCTTCGTGAAAATCATTGCTTTTATATTGATAAAACAGATTTTATCAGAGAATGGTGGGAAGAACAGGATGTTGTAACTTTGATCACACGTCCTCGCCGTTTCGGAAAAACTTTAAATTTGAATATGATGGAATGCTTCTTTTCTATACAATACAAAGACCGTTCTGATCTGTTTGAGGACCTTTCTATCTGGAATGATCAGAAATATCATGAATTACAAGGAACTTATCCTGTGATTTCACTTAGTTTTGCAAATATCAAAGGCCGTACTTTTGAAGAAACGAAACGTGGAATCTTACAGATTCTTGTAAAATTATTCAGCATTCATTCTTATATCAAAGATGATAAAATCCTGAATTCTGAAGATTGGGAATTTATAAATTCTGTAAATATGGATATGCCTGATGATGTTGCGAGTCTGACTTTGATGTACCTGTCTGATTACCTCAGCCGTTTTTATCAAAAGAAAGTTCTAATCTTTTTAGATGAATACGACACTCCTTTACAAGAAGCTTATATTCATGGTTATTGGGATGAGCTGACAGGGTTCTTACGCAGTTTATTAAATGCTTCATTTAAAACAAATCCATACCTTGAACGTGGATTAATGACTGGAATTACGAGGATCAGCAAGGAATCTATCTTTTCTGATCTTAATAATCTCTCCATCATTACAACCACCTCCGAAAAATACAGCCAGCAATTTGGATTCACTGAAAATGAAGTATTTAAAGCTTTAAAAAGCTATCATTTGTCTGACAAAGAATCTCTTGTAAAGTCATGGTATGATGGGTTTACTTTCGGTTCACAGAAGGATATTTATAATCCATGGTCTATTACTTGTTTCTTGAAAGAGAAACTGTTGAAACCTTATTGGGTTCATTCAAGTTCTAATGCTCTGATCAGTAAATTGCTGCAGATAAGCAATCCTGAAACCAAAATGATCCTGGAAGATATTTTAAATGGTGGATGCTTAAAAACTGAAATTGATGAGGAAATTATCTTCGATCAGTTAGAAAAAAAACGAGGTGCAATCTGGAGCCTGCTGCTTGCCAGCGGTTATTTAAAAGTGTCTGATCGTTCCTTTAATGAAAAAAGAGGTCGTTTTGTCTATTCACTGGAACTTACAAATAAAGAAGTAAGATTAATGTTTGAAGATATGATCCGAGACTGGTTTTCTGAAGATTCTACTCCTTATAATGATTTCTTAAAAGCTTTTTTATGCCAAGATGTCGATTATATGAACGATTACATGAACCAAGTTGCTGCTTCCACATTTAGCTCTTTTGATACAGGCAAACAGCCTTCTGATTCTTCTCATCCAGAACGATTTTATCATGGATTTGTTCTTGGATTGATCGTTGAACTTTCTGATACTTATAAGATAACTTCCAATCGTGAAAGCGGATTTGGACGATATGATGTAATGTTAAAACCTTTTGATAAATCTAAAAATGCTTATATTCTGGAATTTAAGGTTCATAATCCACGGACTGAAGATTCTTTGAAGGATACTGTATCTAAGGCTTTATTGCAAATTGATGAAAAAAATTATGATGCTGAATTGATTGCTGATGGATTTAGGGAAGAACAGATTTGTCATTTTGGATTTGCATTTGAAGGGAAACATGTTTTAATTGGATAAACGTTGATCAATGAAAAAAGATACCAAACTAGTAGTGAATCATTTGGTATCTTTTTTCGCGTTATAACATTTTGGTGATCTCAGAGAGATCTTCTAAGATCACATTCGGTTTTACATCGCTTGTTTTTACATCTTCTCTTGTGCTCTCTCCACTCAGTACAAGAATTGACATTACATCACTTTGATCTGCAACTGCGATGTCGGTATACAGCCGGTCCCCTACAATAGCGATCTCATCCGGTTCGTATCCCGTTTCCTGGATGATATAGTCCAGTGTATGTTTCGACGGTTTTCCAAAGAATTCTGGAAATCTTCCCGTTGAAGCCTCTATAAGTTTTGCTATTGATCCACAGTCTGGAATAAATGCTCCGCCTTCCATTGGGCAGTTCCAGTCTGGATTGATTCCAAAATATATACAGCCATTCCGAATATAATGGCATGCTTTGGAAAGCTTTTCATAAGTTAAGGTTGTATCAAATCCCAAGACCACGATATCTGGATCTTCTTCTGTCAGGTTCATATCAAAATATTGAAATTCCTGGATCAGGGATTGGGTTCCTAGCACATAGATGCTTTTTCCTTCATAGTGTTCCTTAAGATATTTGACGATCACATGACTTGAGGTCATCATCTGATCTTTCTTGATCTGTATCCCAAGCTTCCCAAGTTTCTCAATATAAGCCTGCTGACTTTTTGATGAATTATTTGTAAAGAAGTAATATTCCCTTCCAGTGTCCTCAACTTTCTTTAAAAAATCTTTGGTAAATGGGAATAGTTCATTTCCAAGATAGATTGTTCCATCCATATCAAGGATAAAACATTTGATTTTTTCAAACATATGATTCCCCTGCAAATCCCTTCATTCATTATTTCTCTCCTCGATCATGTCGAGCTTTTAGAGCCAGTGCACATGCAGCACTGATCAGCGCTACAACTGTAGAATAGATACCTACATAAATCGTATCACCTTTTCCATAGTTGATCAGTAACGTACAGATTGTTGGTACCATCCCAGCTACCAAGAAACTTGGCACATGATATACAAAAGAAATTCCTGAATAACGTACTTCTGTTTCAAAGTAAGAAGACCATAAAGAACTGATAACAGCCCAGATCAGGTTATATGCAATACTCCAGCCAAGAACGATTCCAATAATTGTGATCGCTAGATTTCCTTTGCTTAATTCAATAACTTTCAGTGTAGGAATACTCAAAACAGCTGATGCTAAAGCTCCAATTACAAATGTTCTTGTATTTCCCAATTTTTGTGCGCACCATCCACCAAACAGTGTAAATGGAATCTTAAAAATACATGCTATGATCGTAATAATATAAGTCTGGATCAGTGGCATTCCAAGCCAGTTAATGCAATAGGATAAGATCCATACGATAAAAATATTATAAAATGTTCCATCCACCCATCTTGTACCACATCCAAGAAGTAATGTTTTCCAGTATCCTTTTACCATTGGAATAAATCCGACTTTATGTTTCTTTCCTTCTGCTTCTTCTGCCTCTAATTTTGCCTGTGCCTTCTTGTAATCTTCTGTTTCCATCATTTCACCTTTTTGACGGATAACGATCAATGTCAAGATAATTGCTGCCAAGAAAGGAATTCTCCATCCCCATGTAAAGAAAATATCTTCTGGTAATAACAATGTTGGTACTGCGATCAAAATAGAAGATAATCCGAATCCAATTGGAAGACCGATTTGTGGAATCGCTGCATAGAAAGATCTCTTATTCTCTGGCACATTTTCGTATGCCATTAAGATTCCTCCACCCCATGTTCCACCACGTCCAAAGCATTGTGCCAAACGCATTAACTGAAGAACGATAACTACTCCGACTCCTGCGCTTGCTGCTGGCGGCAGGATTCCGATGATTGATGTCGAAATTCCCATCATCAATAAAGATGCATACATCGTAACTTTTCGACCTTTTCTATCGCCAATATGTCCAAAGAAAATCGCACCAAATGGACCTGCAATATATCCAATCGCAAATGACATATAAGAAAGGATCAGCGCTGTTGTTCCATTTCCTGTCTGTGAGAAAAACACTTTATTAAATACAGTTCCTGCTGCTGTTCCATATAATAAGAAACAATACCATTGCACCGCACTTTCAAACAATGTGATCGTTGCAATTTTTCGAAAATTATTTTTTTCCATATATTTTATCCTCCTTCTTGTTAATCTTCTTCCCCTTCATAGTATTTAAATGGCCATGGTCCTGAATAATCGGCACCCGTTGGGATTATCTGATAATGTGTATTAATACGATCTCCCTGAAGGTCATGAATCAAATATCCTGGATTTCCAAGGAAGAAGCGATCTCCTCCACCTTTGAATTCCTCTTTTTTCTCTTCCTCTGTAAGGTTTATATCATTTTTCCCCCTAAAATCAACTTCCATCTGCATTGCAATCGGTGGACATGTCACACATGGAATTTTATGCCATGATGTAAAAATAGCAGTATGCATATGACCACAACATAACGTAACATTTTCATGTTTATTTAAGATCTGCGCAAGTCTGTCTGCCTGATCAAATCCTTCATCCATTGCTGGCAATCCTGTTACAAATGGCGGATGATGTGTAAATACTAATGTTGGTTTCTCAGGATATTCTGTAATCCTTTCTTCCAGCCATTCTGCTACCCGATCGCTTAATCCACCCGAATGACAAGATGGTTTGCTTGTATCAATTATGATCACTCGAACTGGATATTCATCGATTGTATAGCAGATATAAGGTTTGATATCCTCTTTTACCGGAGTTTCCTCTGTAAACATTTCTAAAAAGAAGTCTCTTTTATCATGGTTCCCAGGAACAATGTAGACTGGTCTTGGAAGTTTTCTAAGTCCCTCTCTCATAAACTCATATCCTTCCCTTGTTCCACCCTCAGACAAATCCCCAGTCACTACAAAAAATTCTGGTAATTCATAATCCTTCATTGAACAAAAATAATCAATCGTCTGATGCAAGGCTTTCATTGTATCTGCTTTCTGGAAAGATAATTTCCCATCACCTCTTAAATGGAAATCTGAAATCTGAATAACTTTCATAAATGCAACCTCCTTTTTCATATCACGCTCTCGAGAATACATTTTTATTGTTCCGGAATAATAAATGTGTTAAAATTAATTAAACTTTTAATTTTTGTATCTCTGTTTCTTTAATTGAATTTTAACTTTTTCAATTGTTTTATTCAATTATTTTTAATTGTTTTAATAAAAATACAGATTATTGACTAATAATTCTCATTAATTTTTGTCTATTTTGCATAGTTTCTTTCTGTTTTTTATTAAACTTTTAATGTTATTCAGGAGGGATTTATGTCATATTATAAAAAAGTTACATTAAAAGACATTGCAAATGATTCAGGTGTTTCCGTAAGTTCTGTTTCTATGATCTTAAATAAACGCGAAGGCGTTTCTTTTTCCAATGAAACGGTTGAAAAGGTTCTGTCCTCTGCGAAAAAATTGGGATATGAGATTTCTTCTTCCCCAAAAAAAAATGGCAAACCCGCTTACAATACTCAAAAATCCGTAAAGTATATTGCTATTTTTTGCCCTAACATATCAAACTCTTATTACTCTACGATTGCACAATCTATTGAACAGGCTGCTTATCAAAAAGGATTTAAAACTTTGATCATCACGACTTTTCGTGATGAAACCTTAGAAAAAGAGTTCCTTCAGGATATGATCAAACTACATGTTAGTGGTATTGTTTTTACTATGATGCCTCAATGCCCACCGTTTTTAGAAAAGATTGCTAAGAAATATCCCGTGATCGTTATCGGAGATAAAACAACAGATATTGATCTGAATGTCATCGAGACAAGCAACTATACTGCTGGAGTTTTGATGGCTGAACATTTATATGAACTTGGACACCGTAATATCGCATTTTTAACAACCACGATTGGTAAAAGTCTGTCTCTTGCCATGCGTTATCAACGTTTAAAAGCAATTCAAAACACCTATAAGAAACTTTGTATGAATGAACCTTATAATATCATTGTAAAAGAAGCCAAAATCGATCCAGAACTTGAACGTAAAAATATTTTCTTAGAACACGGCGTTGGTTATCAATTATGCAATGAATGTCTTGATGACAGAAATCTCGCAAATCTTACTGCATTCATCGGTAACAACGATATGGTTTCTTATGGGATCATGGATGCGATCCTTAAAAAAGGCTATCAGATTCCAGATGATTTCAGTGTATGTGGGTTTGACAATGACTTTGCTTCCAGTCTGCTTCCGATCTCATTGACGACTGTGGAACATTACATGGAAGACAAAGGAAAGAAAGCATTTAATATGATCTATGAGAAGATTCAGGAAAAGGATGACTTCTTCGTTCAAGATGATAAATGTGTGATCCGTATTGAATACAAATCAAAACTTATTTCTCGTGATTCTACGAATGTTGCTCGTACACGAAAAAATATCAATTTATAACTTTTGCTATTAAAATTTTAATAATGTTTTTTAAGATAAAATTGGACACGGAACTAGTAGTGATCATTCCGTGTCCTTTTTGCGTTATAACATTTTGGTGATCTCAGAGAGATCTTCTAAAATCACATCAGGTTTTACATCACTTGTTTTTACATCTTCTCTTGTGCTCTCTCCACTTAGCACTAAGATTGATGTCACATCACTTTGATCTGCAACTGCGATGTCGGTATACAGCCGGTCCCCTACAATAGCGATCTCATCCGGTTCGTATCCCGTTTCCTGGATGATATAGTCCAGTGTATGTTTCGACGGTTTTCCAAAGAATTCTGGAAATCTTCCCGTTGAAGCCTCAATTAATTTTGCCATGGAACCACAGTCTGGAATAAATGTTCCACCTTCCATCGGGCAGTTCCAGTCTGGATTGATTCCAAAGTATGTACAGCCATTTCGGATATAATGGCATGCTTTGGAAAGCTTTTCATAAGTTAAGGTTGTATCGAATCCTAAGACTACGATATCTGGATCTTCGTCTGTCAGGTTCATATCAAAATATTGAAATTCCTGGATCAGGGATGGGGTCCCTAGCACATAAATACTCTTTCCATCGTAATGTTCTTTAAGATATTTGATGATCACATGACTTGAGATCATCATCTGATCTTTCTTGATCGGTATCCCAAGCTTCCCAAGTTTCTCAATATAAGCCCGCTGGCTTTTTGATGAATTATTGGTAAAGAAATAATATTCTCTTCCAGTTTCCTCGACTTTCTTTAAAAAATCTTTGGTGAATGGGAATAGTTCATTCCCAAGATAGATCGTTCCATCCATATCAAGGATAAAACATTTGATTTTTTCAAACATGAGCTGCCCTCCTATTTGATCACATCATCATAAAAATCATAGAATTTCAGAATTCTCATAAATGTGATACGGTCACGGATATATGGTGCAACTCTTGCTGTTTTCTCTTTCATATCTGGTGTAAATCCGATGTCTTCTAAGCTTTTTACTCCATGTACTTTCTCTAACATTGCAACAATCTCATCTGCTTTTGGAATCTCTTCTATGATCCTGATGATCTCTTCTGTTTTTTCTCTTAATACTTTTGGATCGATCAGATCTAACAGATTTGGATCATTTGTCTTTTTAATGCTTTCGCATAATTCTTTATTGGTAAATGTCTTTTCGATCAGGTCTGTCTCAATATCCACATGACCTTTTACCTTGAAGTTGCCCTCTTTTAAATATTTTACTGCTTCATGGTAGATGTCACTTACCTGGATCAGTCCGACTCCTACTTTCTCTCCATGGTATGCATCGATCTCATCATTGATCACTGCCATCTCCCAGAAATGTGCCATATGATGCTCTGCTCCGGATGCGGGACGGGAATGTCCTGTCATCTGCATGGCAAGTCCTGATAATAGTAATCCATACATTAATTCTTCATATGCATTGATATTTCTGTTGCACAGTCCGTCTAGCGATTCCTTTAATTTATCCAGTGCATCATATTCCATCTTGCAGATACGGTCACAGATATATTCTCCATCTAAGATATTTGTGATCTTCCAGTCTGCAAGCGCTGTATATTTTCCTAACAGATCTCCGACTCCGGATGCTGTCAGTCTCATTGGTGCATCTGTGATGATACGGCTGTCTGCAACGACTAAAATAGGAGATTCTGCAATCATACTCTTCTTAAATCCATACCATGACATAGCTGCAACTGTAGATACATAACCATCTACACTGGCTGCCGTTGGAACTGAGATAAATGGGATCTTTCTCTCATATGCATTGTATCTTGTCAGATCATGAACTGTTCCTGATCCGACTGCGATCATACAGTCTACTTCTTTGATCGGATCTAATTGTTCTTTGACTTTTGCTACTCCGATCTCGTTTGCATGAAGATTTTCTGGGTCTAATTTGATCACAGAAATTCCATTTAATAATTTTTCTACTTCTTTCCCTGCTGCTTCGTAGGTATTGTCATCACATACCATAACAAGATGTTTATACTGATTGTATGGTTCTTTGTTTAAGATTTCTGGAAGTTTTTTTAATGCTCCTTCTTCTAAGATTACGTCATCTACAACTAATTGGTGGTCTCTGCCACAACTGCATTTTCCTGTGAATTCTTTGATATTGATTTTCATAATTTATGCCTCCTGATTTCAAAAATAAGGGTCTATTGCAAGATTTTATTCCTGCAACAGCCCTTATCTTTTCTTTCATTTACAATACAGAAACTGAATAACTATATTCTTTGCTCTCTCCTGCTTCTACACTCTGTACATTTCTTTTTTCTTCAAACCAATCGCCTTCATCACTGCATGTTGACAGTCCTATCCATGGCTCGATTGCCACAAAATTTCCATGATTTGCACTTGACCATAGGATTAAGTATGGGAAGTCTTTGTATTCCATCTCAATTCCTTTTCCGCTTTTCTTGGAAACAAGTTTTAATTTTCTAGATTTCAGTTCATCAAAGATAACCGCATCAATTTCAAACATTTCGTGATTCAATTCTACTGTATCTGAATCTTCAAGATATACAGATCTGTGTTTCATATCAACCAAACCTGTCTCTGGTACTGGTGTTGGAACTGTACATGTTTCTTTTTGTTCAAACACGATTTCATAATCTGTATATTCTTCTCCTGCAACCAATGGACAATTAAATCCTGGATGGCCACCTGTAAAGAATGGGAATTTCTTCGTGTCCGTATTTTCTACTTCATATGTGATCTTTAATGATCTTCCCTCTAAAGTATATTTTGCCAGCAGACGGAAATCATATGGAAACATCACTTTTGTTTCAATATTGGATGTTATCTCAAATACGATATGTTTTTCGTCTTTTTCGATCATTTCCCACTCACGTTTTCTTACGATCCCATGTCTTGGCATCTGTGTTTCCAGATCATCTCCGATCAGGGCTTTGTCATCTCTTAGTCCACCACAGATTGGAAATAATATTGGTGCCTGCCCACTCCAATACGTTGCATCACCTTGCCAGAGATATTCAATTCCCTGAGAATCTTCAATGGAACATATTGTTCCACCTTTTGTAGTAAATGTTACTGTAAGTTGTTCATTATTTAAAATATATTCCATTTGATATTTTACCTACATTTCCAAACATTCCTCTGATTTATGCTTTTCCTACGCTTCCACAAACTTTCATTTTACTCATGACGTATTTCTTTACTTCTTCTCTTCCTGCTGCACTATATTTCTTAGGATCGATCGTATCTGGATTTTCTGCTAGATATTTGTTTAATCCATTTGTAAATGCAATTCGAAGATCTGTTGCATAGTTTACTTTGCAGATTCCACGTTTGATGCATTCTTCCACTGCTTCATCTGGCACTCCGCTTGTTCCGTGAAGTACTAGCGGAATGTCTACAACTTCTCTAATCTGGCTTAAGATATCAAACTGAAGTTTTGGTTCTCCTTTGTATACACCATGTGCTGTTCCAATTCCGACTGCAAGAGAATCAACGCCTGTTCTTTCTACAAATTCTTTTGCTTCCTGTGGATCTGTATATGGATTATCATCTCCACCATCAAGATCATCTTCTTTTCCACCAACTTTTCCAAGTTCTGCTTCTACTGGAACTTTTCCAGGATGGCATGCATCTGCAACTGCTTTGCTAACTACAATGTTATCTTCAAATGATTCATGAGATCCATCAATCATGATAGATGTATATCCTGTTCTGTATGCCTGCATTGCAAGTTCAAAACTATTTCCATGATCTAAATGCATAACAACTGGAACTTTTGTTCTTTTTGCTGCAGCTTCCACATTTGCAAGATAATAATCAAGGCCTGCATATTTTACTGTAGATGGTGTTGTCTGCATGATAACTGGTGAATTTAATTCTTCTGCTGCTGCTAAAACTGCCTGTACCATTTCCATATTTTCTACATTAAATGCACCCACAGCGTATCCGCCTTCTTGTGCTTTTAACAGTAATTCTTTTGATGTTACTAACATAACCATGTCCTTTCTATGCTAATTTTATGATCTCAACATTCTCAATGATCTCATCTCTGTCCTTTGGATCAAATCTTCCTGTATGTGGAGATAATGCATTGGCTGATGCTACGGCAACCGCATATTTTAATGCTTCTTCTGGTTCCATTTTTTTCTCCAGAGCTACCGCAAATGCTCCTACCATGGAATCTCCACATCCAACTGTATTGGCAACTTCGATTTTTGGTGGTTTCCCCTGATAAATACCTTTTTCGCAAACTAATAATGCTCCATCTCCGCCAAGTGAGATAACAACATATGAGATTTTCTTTTCTTCGTAAATTCTTTTTGCGTATGTAATAACTTCATCTTTGCTTTCTATCTTTGTATGGAATAATAATTCAATCTCATCTTCGTTTGGTTTTACCATTGTCGGCTGACTTTCTAGACCTTTTTCTAGGTACTCTCCACTTGTATCTAATATGACCTGTTTCCCTTGGTCTTTAATCACTTTAATAAGCTTCTGGTAAATGTCTTTCCCCATGCCTCTTGGTGCACTTCCTGAGATTGTTACAACATCACTGTCTTTTATAATTTCTGGGAATTTGTTTAAGAAGTCTGCTTCTTCTTCTTTTGTGATATCACATCCGCCTTCTAAATATTCTGTTGATCCGTATCCTGGATCTAAAATATTAATACAGCTTCTTGTTTCTCCTTGAATATGTCCAAATTCATGATTGATTCCATCTGCATCGAGAAGTGATTCCAGATATTGTCCATTAAATCCGCCGACCAAACCGGTTGCCTTTGAATCAACGCCGCAGAGTTTAATAACTCTTGCGACATTTAATCCCTTTCCTCCGGCACTGTTATCTGTTTTTGCGACACGCATAACAGTACCATTTTCAATTTTTTCCGTCATATGATAAGCTTTGTCAATGGATGCATTTAATGTTACTGTCGTGATCATATCATTTCCTCCATCGCTCTGATTACAGACTCTTAAAGAATTTGACACCTGCTGCTGCATCTGCTACCAAACCATCAATATCTGTACCATCTTTGATTTCTCTCCATAAAGAAATACTCTTAGCACTAGATGAACTTTCCAGTACGAATGGTTCCATAATAAATGGTCCTTCATAACCGATATCTTTAATCGTTGCTGCGATTGCTTTCCAGTCAATGTTTGTTTTCTTTTCACCATTTGGGATCTTTCGGTTTGCCTCTCCGATATGGATGTATCCTAAATATCCTCTATCAGAAGCTGCTCTGATCGCATCTGGGATATAGTCTTCTTCAATATTCATATGGAATGTATCTAACAGAAGTTTGCAGTATGGATTGTTGATTTCTTCACAAATCGCGATTCCTTCTTCTGCTGTATTTGCAATATATTGTTCAAAACGGTTTACGATTTCAAGGCAAAGCACAACTTTCACTTCTTCGGCATGTTTTGCAACTTCTTTTAAACCTCTGATTGCATTAGCTCTGCGTTCTTTTTTCATTGCGATCGCATCATCATCTGCTCCTGGACGTGTATTCCATAATCCATAAGGGATTCCGGAGAACAGTTTTGCTCCCATTTCTTTGCTTAAATCTAACATACGGCATAAATGTTTGATTCCTGCTTTGTGAGATTCTTCGTCAGAACTTGATACATCTCTTTCTGGTCTTAAACCTGTTCCATTGATCGTAATAGAAAGCCCTGCATCTTCGATTTCTTTTCTAAGTGCTGCTCGTCCTTCTGTTGTTAATGGAACAAAATCTCCTGCTTTTAATTCGATCGTATCCATATTAGCCTTTTTTGTCAGCTCAATGATCTGGTGAATATCTAATGCTGGTGTTGTTCCACTCCAATATGCTGTCTGTAATCCTACATTATTCTGCATTTTGTTCTCCTTCTTTCTGTCTGTTAATACCTAATGCTTATCAATACCTAAACTTTTTTAATATCTATTCTAAACTCGCATGACGTTTTGCCATATCTTCGTTGCTTCCTTCTTTTTCCTCACTCATCTCAAGAATGATCGTGTCAAATACCATTAAAAGCATCTGCTCAAACAGGCTTCCTAATGGCTGTACACTAACCTTAGATATTGCAAATTTGGTTGCTGCTTCAATCTCGATATCTGGTTTTTGAATCTTTCCAAGTGTTGATTCTGGTGCAGAAGATATCACGATCAAATCAACTCCCTGTTTTACTGCTGACTCGGCTGTCATGCATACACTTCCTGTTTCTCCTGAAGCGGAAGCCACGATCAGAAGATCACCCTTCTGAACTGATGGCGTTGTTGTCTCGCCGACAACATAGGAATTTAATCCTATCTGCATCAAGCGCATTGCAAATGCTTTTAACATTAATCCTGAACGTCCTGTCCCATAGACGAAAATACGTTTATGCTCTTTAATCTTCTTGATTACTTCCTGAAGTTTCTCAGGAGCGATTGTTTTTGAAGATCTGTCTAATTCTTCGATAATCGTATTCATTCCCATAACGTATTTCCTCCTATTTGTCTTCTTCTGGATATAATAAGACTTTTCCATATCCTTTTGGATTAGCGATAATCTTCTTAAACATTTCTGGACCTTCACTTAGATTCACTTGATGTGTTACCATACCGAGGACATCAACTTTACCTGAACCGATATATTCTACTGCATTTGTCCATTCTTTTCCTGGATATGGAGCAGAGATCGTACACCATGAACCAATGACATGTAATTCATTTCTCATGATACGTTCAAAATAAAATCTAGGGATTGCTACATCTGCATATGGAATTCCCATGTAGACAACCTCTCCACCTTTATGAGGTAAACCTAAAACTCTGGCTGCTGTAAATGGATTTCCTGCAGATTCGATTGCAAGATCAACTCCATTTCCATATTTACGAATTTCATCATGGAAGTCGATATCTGTTGAATTGATCAGAACGTCAGCTCCAAATTCTTTTGCTAACTGTAACTGTGCATCGTCAATATCAATTGCAAATACTCTCTTTGCTCCGAAAGCTTTCGCCCATGCGATTGCCATCAGACCGATATTTCCACATCCGACAACAGCTACTTCGCATCCCATTTTGATACTTGTCTGATACAGACCATGAATCGCAACAGTCGCTGGTTCTACTAAAGCACCCTGTTCGTAACTCATGCTGTCTGCCATTTTTACAAAGTTGATTTCTGGGAGTTTGATGTATTCTGCGTAAGCTCCTGGTACATAAGCTCCAATTGTGTTTAAGTTTTCGCATCTGGATGGATGACCACTCTTACAGTATTCACATTCGTGGCATACCATGTTTGGGCATCCTACGACACGGTCTCCCGGTTTTAAATTCTTAACACCTTCTCCGACTTCAACAACCTCACCGCAAAATTCATGTCCCCATACATTTCCTGGTACATATGGTCCAAGGTTTCTGTATCTTGCAATATCGGAACCACAGATTCCGACTGCTTTTACCTTTACGATGACATCATCTGGTTTCTCGATGACTGGGTCGGGTGCATCTTCATATCTTAAATCCTGTACGTCATAAAATCTTAATGCTTTCATTGTTATTTCTCCTTATTTTAATGCTTCTCTCAGTGTTTTGATCTTCTCGGCAATATCGCCTTTGAATACATATCCTCCTGATACAAAAACATTAACTCCTGCTTCTTTACATTTTGCAATGTTTGTGTTGTCAATTCCTCCGTCAACTTCCAGATCGACATCTCGATCTCCGATCAGTTCACGAACATTTTTGATCTTTGTAAGCAGTTCTTCATGGAATCCCGGTCCTGCTTCTCCAGGATTGATCGTCATTAAAAGGATCATATCGATTTTATCCAGCACATATTTTAATGTATCTTCATTGGTTGCTGGACTTAAAACTACTCCTGCTTTCACACCACGGCTTTTGATCTTTTCAATACAGCTGTAAAGTCTTGTTGTTGATTCCTGATGAATTGTAATGATATCCGCTCCGGCATCAATGATCGTATCCAGCTTTCTTTCCGGCTTTTCAATCATCAAATGTACATCCAGAGGAATTGTTGTGAGTTCTTTTAACATTTTGATATGATCTGGACCAAATGCCATTTTCTCTACAAAATGTCCATCCATCACATCAACATGTAATAATTCGACATTATTTTCTTCTAATATTTTCAATTGTTGACTTAAATTTCCAATACCGGCGCCAAAAACTGATGGTGCTAGCTTCATAGTACGCATATAGCTTACCTCTTTTCTTCCTACTCTTCACTTTGTAATCTATCAGTTATATGTTATTATATGGATTTTTGACTGCTATGCTTCGCTGTCGATTAAGATCTTTCCTTTAACTGCTCCTCTTGTCTTGAACATTTCAAAACCTTCTGCAATTCTGGAAAGTGGTAATTTCTTGAAGATCAAGGCTTCCTCGCCTTTTAACTGACCTGTTGCGAAATAGTGTGCGACGCAATCCCATTCATGTCCTGGGAATGGTGCTGAATAAGATAACCATGATCCTGTCATTGTGAATTCTTTACGGTTCATGTTCTCCCATTCTTCTACTGTGAATGTTAACTCTTTGGTTGGTTTTCCAATATAACAAATTCCTGCTTTATTTGCTGCAAGTTCATATGCCATTTTCATTGTGATGGTACTTCCTGCTGTCTCGTAAATATAGTCAAATCCTTTTCCATCTGTCATTGTCATTGCTTTTTCCATGAAGTCTTCCTCTAATGTGTTGACTCCGTCATAAGCTCCCATTTCCTTTGCAAGCTTGATTCTGTCATCATCGATGTCAAATACAACTGTCTTGGCAGCTCCATAAATATTTGCCCACTGCATAACAAGTAATCCAATTGTTCCTCCACCAAGGATTGCTACCGTCTTACCACCTTCATACGGCAGACACTCAAGTCCATGTAATGCAACTGCTGCCGGCTCAAATAATGCTCCCTGTTCGAATGACACACTGTCATCAAATGGGACTGCATTCTGTTCTGGAACACGAATATATTCTGCAAAACTTCCTGGCTGTCTTGTTCCGATAAAACTGTAATGTTTACATAACGCATAATCACCTTTCATGCAGTCTTCACATTTCATGCAGGGAACAAGGGGAGCGCCAGCTACACGCTGGCCTTTTTTTACCTTTGTGACTCCTTCTCCCACTTCTTCCACAACTCCGGAAAACTCATGACCAAGGATGATTGGATAAAAATGTGCACCGTCTCCATTTACTCGTGGAACGTCTGATCCACAAATTCCCGAATATTTTACTTTAATAAGTACTTCTCCTGCTTTCGGTACTGGAGTCTCTACTTCTTCATATCTAATATCTTCTCTAGCATGTAAAACTCCTGCTTTCATCTTATAACACCTTGTCCTTTCTTATTCTTTTCCTTTTCTTATTCTTCTGCAAGTTTCTGAAGTAAGTCTGCAACTTTCTTTCTTGTAGCATCTTTACCGATTCCGGACACAAGACCAAACACGCTTAAATGTGGTTTTTCCAGTGGGTTGCGATAGTTTGCTGTTGTAAATACTACATCAACATCTTTTTGTTTCATTGGAACTTCAGAGATCGTACCTTTCATCAGACGGATTTTTACTCCTGCTTCTTTTGCGATGTCTTTGATTTCTTCCTGTGCGATTGTTGATGTTGCTACACCACTTCCACAAGCTACTAATACTTTAACTTCTTTTGCCATGATACTTATCTCCTTTTCTATCCTAATTGCTCAGTTAAATATGCTACTGTTTCTTCGTTTGAAAGTTCTTTACACTTTAACAGTACTTCTTTGTTATTTAAGAATTCCATCATTCTCTGAAGTACCTGTAAATGTTCGTTGGGATCTTTGATCGCCAGATTGAAGATCAGATCAGTTTCAACTTGTTCAGTGTCATCATCTAATCTTCGAAATACCACAGGGGATTCTAATTTTAACAGACAAATCGCGTTCTCTTTAATTCCTTCTACTTTCGCATGTGGAATTGCTGTTGGGATTTCTGTTGGAAGTCCTGTTGGATAATCTTTTTCACGCTCTACACAAGCTTTTCCAAAATCTTCTCCTACAACCCCCGCTTTATGTAAAGCTTCTCCACACAGCGTGATCGCTTCTTCACTACTATTTGCTGTCCCCTGTATCACCAAATATTTTGTTGCCATTTTAGTCTCTCCTCTTATATCTAGTCTATCGATTATCCGATCATCATCATAATTCTATGGATGAATGATACGATTAAGTTACCTGGATTCCATCCAAAGTGAGATGCTGTTACTGTACCTGCAAAGTGTACGTTTGTTACAGACATCATCTGTGTTGCTTCTGGAATAAACATGTTAGCAAAGAACAGTGTTAAGTACATCATAAGTGTCATACCGATTAATGATCTTACAAGGTTTCCTTTACTGCTTAATACTACCATTGGTGTCATGTAGCATACTTCTGCTAATAAGCTTAATGGGAAGAATCTCATTCCTGGTACAAGGAATACTAATAATACTGTAACTGGAATCATGATAGCTGTACATGTGATACATGCTGGATCTCCAAGTCCAAGTGCAATATCCATTCCGATGTAGATATCTGCATCTTCACCAACTTTTTTATGTGCGTATTCGCTTGCTGCCTGTCCTAATGGAGATAAACCTTCCATCATGATTGATACCATTCTTGGAATTAATACCATTGCAGCTGCAACTCCCATAGCCATTGTTACGATTTCGGCTGGACTCTGTTTTGTAATAACTCCTAAGAATACACCAGCGAAGATACCGATAACAGCTGGATCACCTAAGATTCCTAATTTTTCACCAATCTTTGTCATGTCTACGTCTACTTTGTTAAGACCAGGAATCTTATCAATAATCTTATTTAATAACCAACAGATTGGGTAAGCCCATGCTACGAAACAAAGACATGTACATGTTGTTCCTTCAAGTCCGAAGAATTCCTGCCATGGTTTTGCAATCCACTGTCCAAAGAATAAAACTGCCATACCACAAGCAAATGCTACGATAAATCCGATAACTGCATTCTTTGTTAACGCATATGCTAAAGCACCTGGTACTAAGAAATGCATGAAGTTCCAAATATCTACGTTTAATACTTTTGTTACTTTTAATCTAACTAAGATCAAGTTTGCGATGATGATCGCTGGAATTACAAGTACTGCAAATGGTGTTGTCCAAGATGCTGCTCCTAATGCTGCAAATCCAATCTCTAATGTGTCGTAACCAGATCCAAGATCTTTGTAATACTGCATGGCTGGTGTTACTGATGTGATCAGTAAGTTAACCGCTAATACTAATCCCTGGAAACCGATACCTACTAACAGACCAGCTTTGATCGCTCTACCGATCTTCATTCCAAAGAAAATACCTAAGATCGCGATGACGAATGGTAATAATGTACTCGCCCCCATGTTAATAAAGCCCTGAAAGAATTTTAATACTACTTCCATTTTTTAACCTCCGTTTTCTTATCCATATTTTTCGTTTGTTCACGAGATTTCTTTGGCCAATTTGTTTATCTCTTGTTTACAATACATATAGTACCATGCACATTAGACAAAAAACAGTGAAAGGTTTTTCTCTTTTTCGGAAATTTTTTATTCTGGTACAATTTATTTCTATGGTGCAGAAATAAAATAGATCAGTTGAATTCATTTCCAATAATGAGAAATAAATTCAACTGATCTATATTTGCTTATCCTACAATGCTGTATTCATATTGTTCAATAATGCGTGCCATCTCTTCTCCGTCGACTGCCTCATGTAACTTCTTTCGATATTCTTCATCTTTGAGCATATTGACAAGATTAAAGAATGCTTTTAAGTAACTTCTATGATCAATTGCACTCAAACAACAGACAAACTCGATCGGATCAAGTTCTTCTACTCCAAACGGCACCGGATTCTTCAAACGGATCAAATGCATTCCAAGACGAATACTTCCTTCTTCCACTTTCGCATGAGGCATTGCAAATCCTGGTGACAATACGATGTATGGTCCGTATTCATTGACGCTTTCGATCATCGCATCAACATAGCGGTCTTCTATGTAACCTTGGTCTACCAGCTGCTCTGCAGATCTTCTGATCGCATCTTTCCAATCTGTACATTCTACGTCAACTTCAATATCGGATGCCCGTAGCAGATGATGTAAGGATGGAGATATGATATTCGCATCATTTTCCACTGACTGCTTAAAATAATTCCTTACGACTTTACGCAGTTCTTTCATTACGACTCTTGCTTGATCTTTTGGCTCCACCAGTTCGTTGATCACAGGTGTGATCTCTTCAAGCAATTCTGATGCATTTAATTTATCATCTTCTGTTCCATCTGGAATGTTACGGCTATTTCTTAATGCATCAATTCGGTTTCCTACACGGATATAATCAGCATCATTGAATGCCGCAGAAACTACAACATACTCCAATGGGCAACTCTCAAGCGGCACTGTGGATATGACAAAATCTGCTGCATTCGGTTTGATATTGATTGCTTCGTGGGCAGAAATCACATCAACTACTCTGAATTTGAAATGTCGTTTTAATTTCTCTAATAACAAGATGGATGTACCAATTCCTGCATGACAGGCAACAATGACTCTGAAAGATACTTCCTTGTTCTTCTTACGTTCTATCGCCGCACAGACATGAATCGCAATATATTTTACTTCAATTTCTGTAAGTTTTCGTTCCGTAAACTTATAGATAACTGGCATCTGATCAATCACAACATCTAACACATCTTGATTATCTTCCAGAACTTCATCAATGATATCTGCTTCTGGATAATCCATCGGTGGTGCTGAAAAAATTGATTCCAAATGATTGGAGAGATTCTCAAAGAAATCATAATCTACATTCAAGTTAATTCCAAGTTCTGTGGAAACTGTGGAAATATACTGTCTGGTGATCATCTGGATGATCATTGTATTTTTATTAAATGTTCCATTGTTCTTAAATCTGACTTCATCCAAAAAAGTACTGAAATTCTTGATATCATCATCACTGATAACAACATCACAATACTGTGAAACATATTTTAAGATATCCATTGAAAACATATAATTATCGCTGTTGATCTCTGGCTGTGGTTCCAAAAACTCTCCAAGCTTATTCCTGTTAATGAGAATTCTTAAATATAGCAAAATCTCCCTAAATGAATTGTCTGGAAGGAACTTCTTATAGCATCGTTCTTGTTCTGCTATGATTTTCTGAATAATATTGATATCTCCAGACTGAACATGTACATGTTCTGAAATAATACTCTTGTGATTATCATAGCTTCTTAACGTCGGACGTAATAATTCAAACAAAAATCTTCGTCTATCGCTTTCTAATCCATCAATACGAAGCCCTTTGTTCGCATGTGATATTACTTCAAGATTTCCTTTACGTATAAACTTTTTGATTTCTTTTAAATCATTGATCACAGTTGCTCTGCTTACCATCAGTCTATCAGCGATTGCTGCCAACGTGATATAATCTGCAGAATTCACAATAATTGCTGATGCAACCTTTTTTCGTTCCTCTTTTGATAATTTGTAATTATAAAAATTGCCTTCTAACAACAACGATAGAGAATCTTTAAAATCGGCAGGAATAGAAACAAGCCCACCTGATTTTATATCAATTATGCCCCTCTTGTTCTTATCGAGAATTTCATTGATCTCTTTCATATCATTGCGAATGGTCTTTTGTGATACCTGAAAATATTCCGCAAATCCTGAGACTGTAATCTCATCTTTTTCTTTACTTAACAACTGTACAATCTTTGTACTACGCTGATTCATTTTTGCGTGCCTCCTGTCATAATATATCATGTCAAAAATCTCTGGTTTGTAGTTTATATGACTTTTATTTTTTTTGCAAGTACAAATTTATAGAAATTTTTCATTATAGCTTAGTACAAAATTCAAAAATTTTTGTGCATTTTTACTCAATTCTCTGTCTTTTCGCATAGCTAAATACGTTACTCTTTTGAGCCTCATTTCTGACATTTCAATAATTTTCAAGCCACTCATCATTGGAGTTCCATTCTGTGCGATAAATGCCCACCCTAGTCCACAGACAACGAAATTTTGAATTTCTTCAGAGGATGTTCGGTAGTGAATATCTGGAGTAATCCCCTGCTCTTTAAAAAATCTCTGTATCTCCCGGTCCATGGCTGACCCTTCTGTATAAGAAATTCCTGGTTCTCTCATCAGATCTGACGGATGCAATTGTTTGTTTTCACATAATGGATCTTTCTGATTTACAACCAGTTTGATCGGATATTCCATCAAGGGTATCATTTGAATCTCTGGATCTTCTTTCCCACCTGAACAAAATCCAAAGTCTATTTTATCTTCCTTTAAATCATTTAATATAACTGCTGTGGCTGCCGAATAGGATTCAATATTTATTTTTTTGTTTGTTTTAAAAAACTCCCTTAAAAGATTTGGAATATAATTTGGCGGCATTGGTCTTGTATATGCAAATCGAATATTTCCTGTATATCTTTGGTATATATGTTCTTTTGTCTGCTCTGCTTTTTTAGAAGCTTCCACAACTTCTTTTGCGTACGGAAGAAATTCTTTTCCCTCTTTTGTTAAAAATAAAGCTCTCCCTTTTTTCTCAAATAATAAAAAACCCAACTCTTCCTCTAATTTTCGTATTGCCTGTGTGAGACTCGGTTGTGCAATTAACAGCTCCTTTGCCGTTTGTGTTAAATGACCATTTTCTGCGACTTTTACAAAATAATTTAATTGTGTTAATGTCATATGTCCTCCCAATTCATAGGTAAAATCTTTGTTTTCTTATCATAATACATATTTTACATTATGTTTTTTTGATTGTACAATACAAATATCAGCTGATCCTTAAATAATTTGTCAATGTCTCAAAGGAGTTTTTAAAATGTCAGATAGAAATAATGAATTGAAAAAAGAAGTTTTATATTATGCAAAACTCATGGATGAAAAAGGACTTGTTAACACGCTAGAAGGAAATCTTTCCATTCTTGATCGCAAAACTGGAAAAATGTATATCACACCTTCTGGAACAAGAAAGCGTTTTCTTAATGAAGATAAAATTGCTGTTGTAAATACAGAAAATGGTGAACAAATTGAAGGAACTGTAAAAAAATCAAGTGAGATCTTGTTACATGAAGCCGCTTTAAAAGCCCGTCCTGACTGTAATGCAGCTGCTCATATCCATGCACCTTACTTAACCGCTTATGCTTACTGCGGAAAGGATATCAAATTAAAATGCTCAACTACGTTTTCACTAGTATTTGAAGAAATCCCATGTCTTCCTTATGGATTGCCTGGGACAATTCATATCGCAGATGGAATTGAAGATGCAATCAAAGACCACGATTTAATCTTGCTTGGAAATCATGGTTGTATCGCTGTTGGAAAAACTTTGGAAGATGCAGTTAAAATTATTGAAGCTGCAGAAGAAGTTTTAAAAATCTATCATTTAACAAAAGAAATCGGTCCTGTTCACAATATTTCTGATGATGATTTAGAAGAATTATATAATAATCATCCAGGAAGCCGCAGAAACCGTTATGGGAAGTAAGAAGGAGGAATAAATTATGAAAGCTGCTTTAATGTATGGTCCCAATAATATCAGAATCGAAGAAATTGAAAAACCTAAATGCCCTGAAGGTGGATTTGTCCTGAAAGTCATGGCAGTTGGTCTGTGTGGATCTGATATTCGTAACCTGACAACTGATTCTAAATCTGGTAAATACCCTCATATTTATGGTCATGAGATTACTGGTATCATCGATGAGATTTCTCCTTCCTGCACAGAATATAAAGTTGGTGACCGTCTGTATATTTATCCTGCTGATCATTGTATGCAATGTGAACCATGTAGAACTGGCCATAGTGAAATGTGTGAAAATCTTGGAAATAATTTAGATCGTCCTGGTGGTTTTGCGCAGTACTATACTGTTCTCCCACGACAGATTGCACGTGATGTTATCTACCGCATTCCTGACGGAATCAGCTATGACCGTGCTTCTCTTGGTGAACCTTTATCATCTGTCTATGCCTGTCAAGAAAATATCAATGTTGGATTTGGAGACATAATCGTCATCATCGGTGCTGGACCAATCGGATGTTTCCACGCAAAACTTGCAAAACTACGTGGTGCTAAAAAAGTTATTATGATTGAAATTAACGATAACCGTTTAGAAACTGCGAAACAATTCGGTGTCGATCACACGATCAACAGTTTAAATGAAGATCCAATTGACGCTGTAAGGAAACTTACTAATGGCAAAGGTGCTGATAAAGTCATATCCGCTAATCCATCCACGCAAGCACAAGCACAGGCAATCTTTATGGCTAAAAGAACTGGTATTGTTGTTTTCTTCGGTGGCGTTGCTAAAGGAGCTTTAACAGAGCTTGATACGAACTATATCCATTATAATGGTCTTTGGATTTATGGACATTATGGTTCTAATAGTATGCAGGTGCAAAAATCTTTTGAACTTGCAATTTCTGATGAATTCGAAGCTGAGAAATTTATTACTCATATTCTACCACTTAGTGAAATTAATAAAGGGATTGCCCTTACTAAATCTGGGGAAGCTATAAAAGTTGTATTACATCCAAATGATTAATAATTTAATCTCGTCCATATATGAAAAAGGTATCGAATCTAAGACTTTCTAGATTCGATACCTTTTTATTTCTTTACTCCAGATACCCAAGCTCCTTAGATATCTGCCCAGCAGTCCTATTAAGTTCATCCAGTACAAATTCCTTCTTCTTATCATCCACACGAAATACCGGAATACTTGCACTGACTGCTGCCACGATCTTTCCTGTGTAATTTCTTACAGGCACTGCCATACAATACATCCCGATCCAGTATTCTTCGTCATTGACCCCATATCCATGTTTCTTCACTTTCTCTGCCTCATGGATCAGCTCACTGACAGTTAAGATCGTATGTGGTGTATATGCTGGAAGTTCTTCTTTATCTTCGAATAACTTATAAATCTCTTCCTCGCTCATCTCACTGATCATCACTTTTCCAAGTGCTGTTGCATGAATGGATTCATACTCGCCTGGGCTTACACTGTTGTTCATGCCATTGCTCGTATATTCCATCTTGGAAATAATGATCGTTTCTTTTCCTTTGATTGTTCCATAATCGATCGTTTCGTTTAATTTCTTTCCAAGTTCTAATAAATGTGTGCGGTCAATATTAAATAACTGGTTCTGTGCTGGAACTGACAGCCCTACTTTATATAATTCCCAACCAAGACGATATCTGTTTGTTTCTTCACTCTTTTCAATATAACCATAATACTGTAGCGTATCTAATAAACGATGGACTGTACTCTTTCCGATTCCTAGTGCATCGCTTAATTCACTGACTCCTGCTCCAAGATTCCCTGTATTCTTTGCAAGATGATTTAACAATTCCAGTGCTTTCATTACTGTCTGCACTGGATATTTTGGTTCCTGTGCCATGACTTTCCTCCCGTTTATCTGTTTTTATATCCTCTTTCGATCACTATCATTATATCAAACCCCGTCTTCACTATGCAAAATATTTTTCTTCTATCTCGAACTTTTTTCCAAATTTTGAAACACTTCATATATAATCGAAAAAAGAGACGGTATTTTGACTAAATCCGTCTCTTGATCTTTTTTCTTTCTTCTATATATATCTCGATCTAAGATCTTATGCACGATGTTTCAAGTCTTTAAATGATTCTTCCTGCGGTCCTCTCTGATCTTTCTTCGCAATATATAAACTTCCTGTTCCTGTTGCGCAAAGAATTGGTGGTTCACATGCTGTTGCAGCTGTATGCTCGATTCCTTCCATATCCGCATCTGTACGATCAAGCATTGTTGCTACCTTCCATGCTTCAAACTTGCATTTGTAAGACTGGTTTCCTACTTCTTCGATCCATCCTACATATTCCATAAAGTCACCTACGTAGACTGGTGCTGTAAATTCGATTTTCTCATATCCTAAGAACAAACTAATATCTCCGTCCGCATATACCATCAGTTCTGTTCCTACATCGCCCCACTGAACAACGATTCTTGCTCCATTAACGAGTCCACCTACATAGTGAGCATCTTTCTCACTCATCATCATGTGATGTACAACTTTCTTTCCGATCATAGCTCTTACCTCCATTTTTCGTGTTCTATTATTCAGAATCATTTTCTAAATGTTACTTTGTACTGTGATGGTAACATTGGATTGTATTTTTGTCAATACATTTTTGCATTTTTTTCTATTATTTATTATCTCTTTCTATTATATAGAAAATTTAATTGCTATTTTTCTAATGAATCATGAAATACCTTCCCCTAACTGGAGAGTTGTTTCTGTCTATTTTTTATAAGTAATGCACAATTTTTCTGCAAGTTATTAAACATATTGTCTAAATATCGTTGTTTTTTTGTCAATCTTTTTCCAATTATTGTATTTATAAACAATCTGTTACGTGTAAACTTTTTTCTTTTTCTTGATATTTTTTCTCATTTTTAGAAAATAAGCTCTTTACATTCCATCTCATGTATCCCTTAAAATACAATCATAGTCATTCGTGGAGAAAAATAAAGAAAGGAGTTTCATATGAGTGTAGTTATGGCAAATGCACTTGGCACTGGAATTTTCTGCGGACTCTGGCAAGGTATCGGTTCAGTACTTGGACTTGCTACCTGGATGGGATTCGTCGGCTGTACTTCTTATTTCTCAGCCGGATGTGGAAAAACCGGTTTTATTAAATCCATGTGCAGTAACTATGTTGGTCTTCTCTGGGGTATGTGTATTATCATGTCAGGAAATATCAACAGTGGCATTTTGTTTGGTGCGATTGTAACTGGAGCTTTCTCCTGGCTGATCTGCTATCAATCAAAGATCGATCTATTATCCTTAGTTCCTAACACTTTCATGGGCGGTTTTTCTGCTTTTGCCAGTGGCGGAGATTGGAAAATGCTTTGCATCTGCCTTGTCTTAGGAAATATTCTCGGTGTGTGCTGCGATTATTCTGGAAGATTTCTGGCAGCAAAATTTGGTAAAGATAATTAATCAAGAAATAAGAGTGAAACAAATTTTCAAAGGAGCGTGAAATAAAGATGAGTAAAGTAATTAAAAAAGCTTACGCAGAAGAAATGAAACAGGGCTACAATTTAAGAACAGCCATGGAAGAAGCATCCAGATGTCTTCTCTGCCATGATGCCCCTTGCAGCAAGAGCTGCCCAGCAAAAACGGATCCAGCAAAATTCATCCGTTCCCTGCGTTTTAGAAATATTAAAGGTGCTGCTGAAACAATCCGTGAAAACAATCCATTAGCTGGTTGTTGCGCAGAAGTCTGTCCTTATGGTCAACTGTGTGAACAGGCTTGCAGCCGTACTGGAATTGATAAACCAATCGAAATCGGAAAGCTTCAGAAATTCTTAGTTGAAATGGAAAAACGCGAGGGTATGGAATTCCTTCATGTAGAAGAAAAACGTGATGGAAAGATCGCTTGTGTTGGAGCTGGTCCTGCTTCTTTAGCTTGTGCAAGAGAGTTAGCATTATTTGGATATGATGTAACAATCTATGAAGCAAATGAAAAAGCTGGTGGTGTTTTAACATACGGAATCGTTCCTTCCAGATTACCTCAGGAAGTTGTTGATTTCGATATTGCAACAATCGAAAAACTTGGTGTAACATTTAAGTTTAATGAAACGATCGATGCTGCACGCTTAGAAGAATTAAAAGCTGAGTATGATGCAGTCTTCGTTGGAACAGGATTATGGAAATCTAAAGTCATTGATATCCCAGGAAAAGATCTTGATGGTGTTGTAAGTGCGATCGATTTCTTAAAAGATGCTCGCTTAAATAAAGAAAACATGACTCTTGGAGATACTGTTTTAGTGATCGGTGGTGGTGACGTTGCCATGGACTGTGTAACAACAGCAAAACAGCTGGGTGCAAAAGCTACAATCGTATATAGAAGAACAATTGAAGAAGCACCTGCTGATATTGATGAAGTTATGGCTGTACAGAGCATGGGAATTCCTATCATTCAGGAATTTGCACCAGGTGAGATCATCGGTAGTGAAGGTCATGTAACTGCAATGAAATTTAATGGACGTGACAATGAATCCGAACTTACCATGAAAGCTGATCAGGTTGTATTTGCTATTGGACAGGCTGCTTGTGACACTACAAAAGATATCAAAGCTGGCGGAAAAGTATTTACTGGTGGAGATATGGTAAATGGTGGAAAGACTGTTGTACAGGCTGTTGCTGAAGGTAAAGATGCTGCTGCTATGATCGCTGCATATCTGAATAAATAGAAAGGAGGCATTGATTATGTCATTAAAGAAAGATTTATCTATTGATTTTTTAGGAGTTAAATGTGAAAACCCATTCTTCCTGTCTTCTTCTCCAGTAGGAAGTAACTATGAAATGTGTGCAAAAGCCCTTGAAGCCGGATGGGGTGGAATTTATTATAAAACAATTGGTATCTTTATCCCAGACGAGTGTTCTCCTCGTTTTGATATCACTACAAAAGAAGGAACTCCTTGGGTTGGTTTCAAGAATATGGAGCAGATTTCTGACAAACCATTAGAAGTAAACTTAGAATATATGCGCCGCTTAAAACAGGATTATCCAAACAAAGTCATCGTTGCAAGTATCATGGGAAGTAATGATGAAGAATGGACAACACTTGCAAAAGCTGTTACAGAAGCTGGTGTTGATATGATCGAGTGTAACTTCTCTTGTCCTCAGATGACATCTCATGCCATGGGATCTGACGTTGGACAGAATCCAGAGTTAGTAAAACATTATTGTGAAGTTGTTACAGCTGCTACACATCTTCCTGTCATCGCTAAAATGACTCCAAACATTGGAAATATGGAAATTCCTGCGATCGCTTCTATGGAAGGTGGTGCTGCTGGTATCGCTGCCATCAATACAGTTAAAGCGATCACAAATATTGATATTGAAAACATCACTGCTATGCCTGTTGTAAACGGTAAATCTTCTATTTCCGGATACTCAGGAGCTGCAGTTAAACCTATTGCTCTTCGTTTCATTACACAGATGAAACAGCATCCAGATCTGGTTGATGTGCCTATCACTGGTGTTGGTGGAATCGAAACTTGGAGAGATGCCTTAGAGTTTATCCTTGTTGGTGCTTCTAACCTTCAGGTAACTACGGCAGTTATGCAGTATGGATACCGCATCGTTGAAGACATGATCAGCGGATTATCTCATTATATGGAAGATAATGGTATTGAAAAACTTTCTGATCTGGTAGGTCTTGCCCTTCCTAATATTGTTCCTGCCGAAGATCTTGATCGAAGTTTCAAACTGCTTCCTAAATTTGATGAAGATGCTTGTGCTGGATGTGGTAGATGCTATGTATCATGCTTTGATGGTGGGCATCAGGCAATTGACTGGGATGAGGAAGCTCGTCGTCCAAGATTAAATACAGATAAATGTGTTGGATGTCATCTATGCCTGAATGTCTGTCCTGTTATGGATTGTATCACTCCTGGTGAGATCGTTATTAAACCTGGACGTGAAGAACACGAAATCAAAATCAAAACTAAGTACGAATAAGAAATATCACATCGATAAGGAGGTCTTAGTAATATGAAAGAATTCGATTTGATCATTAAAAACGGAACCGTCGTAACCTCTACCGAAAGTTTTTTATGCGATGTTGCAGTGAAAGACGGAAAGATCGCTGCCATGGCACAAAATATTGAAGCAGATGCGAAAGAAATTTATGATGCCGCTGGTAAATTAGTTCTTCCTGGTGCTTTAGATGCACATACACATATGGCTATGCCATTTGGTGGAACTGTTTCCGCTGACAGTTACATGGCAGGTACTCGTGCTGCTGCCTGTGGTGGTGTCACAACGATTTTCGACTATCCTGTACAGCACAAAGGAGAAACGATCCGCGGATTAGTTAACTCCAAGAAAGAAGTTTTAGAGAAAGAAGCCTGCGTAGACTATGCAATGCACTGCTGCATCACTGATTTAAATGAAGGTGAGATCCTTGAAGAAATGGAAAAGGCTGTTGCTGAAGGTATCACAAGTTTCAAATGCTTCCTTGTTTACAAAAAAGAAGGAATGATGGTAGATGACGGAATGCTTGCAAGACTGATGCTTCGTGCAAAAGAACTTGGAGCGATGATCAATATCCACGCTGAAAACCCTGATCTGATCGATTATTATACAGAGAAATTCTTAAGTGAAGGTAAAACAAGCGCTTGGTATCATTACATGAGCCGTCCTGAATTCGTAGAAGCTGAGGCCGACAAACGTGCTGTTCACTGGGCTAAGCATTTAGATGCTCCTTTATATCTGGTTCATATGGCAGATAAAGAAGGTCTGGAAGCTTGTATCGAAGCCAAAGAAGAAGGTGCTGACGTATTCGTTGAAACATGTCCACAGTATCTGGAATTTACATGCGACGTATACAAACGCGAAGATGGAAGAAACTTCGTCTGCTCTCCTCCTATGAAAGGACAGGAAAGTCAGGATGCTTTATGGAAAGCAATTAAGAATGGAATGATCGATACAGTTGCTACTGACCACTGCCCATTCCAGAGTTATGAAAAAGACTGGGGTAAAGATGACTTTACAAAGATTCCTAACGGATGCCCTGGTGTAGAAAACTTATATCCATATATGCTGGATGCCGCAAATAGCGGAAAGATCACTTTTGAGAGAGCTGTTGAATTATGCTCTACAAACGTAGCCAAGATCTTTGGATGCGACAACAAAGGATCTATCAGTGTAGGTAAGGATGCTGACATCGTTATCTACGACAAAGACAAAGACTTCACGATCAGCGTTGATAATATGCACTCTGATCTGGATCATACAATCTGGGAAGGAAAACAGTTACACGGTTATCCAATCCGTACTTACCTTCGTGGAAATGTTGTATATGACAATGGAGACTTTGTCGGAACACCTGGACTCGGTGAATATGTAAAACGAAGCCCAAGAAAACACTAAACCCTATAATACAAACACTTAACATAATTTTATAAAATCAGAGGATTCTTATGAAGAGAAAGAAATTACGACTTACGCCGAAACAAGCTGAACACATGCTCTTTAATGTTCTGGAGATTGGCAGCCGAATGCTCGTCTCCGGAGCTGAGGTCCAACGCGTCGAAAATTCGATCTATCGTATGTGTACTGCATATGGATCGGAAACGACCGAAGTCTTCTGCATGACCTACATGATCGTTGTTACAATTTCCTCCAAGCAATTTGGCACGATCACCTTGTCGAGACGGATTCATAACCTTTCCCTGAATCTATATGAATTACTCTATTTAAATGCTTTATCCAGAAGGATGTGTTCCTCTCTTCCGGATATGAAAACGGTTGATCAAAAAATCCGGCAGATCAAAGCGCTGCCAAAGTATGGTCCAATACCCTCCATGCTCATATATGCTTTGATCTCCTCTTCTTTCACAATATTTTTTGGAGGCAGCCTTCCTGATGCCGCGGTTTCCGGTATGATCGGAATCGGTATACGGTGTGTCGAACTTCTCCTTCAACCGCTGCCTCTAAACCGTTTTCTTCTGGTTGTATTGTTATCAACAGTATCGGGCTGTATGGCCGCATCCTGTATTTATACAAACGCAATGTTTTCTCTGGATAAGATAAGCATTGGAAATATCATGATCTTGATCCCTGGACTGATGTTTACCAATTGTATCAGGGAAATGATCTCAGAAAACATGTTATCCGGCTTAACAAGGCTTTTGGAAGCACTATTTATTTCTTCTTCCATCGCCATTGGTTTTGCCATTGCTTATTATCTGCTGTAAAAGGAGGCTTATACCGTGAATCCATATATACAGGTCGTTGCTGCATTTTTTGGATCTCTTGGGTTTGCGCTTTTGTTTAATCTGCGCGGACGATGGCTGTTCTTCACAGCCTTAGGCGGAGGCCTCTCCTGGTGTATATATCTGATCAGTGGATCCTTTATATCTCACTATGAACGGCAATATTTTGCAGCAGCTTTTTTCCTCGGAATCTATTCCGAACTTATGGCACGTAAAACGAAATCACCTTCCACTCTTTATCTGGTAGTAGGCATGATCCCATTGATCCCAGGAGCCGCACTTTATTATATGATGCGAAATGCCATTCAGACGAATTTTAAAATGTTTGCCGAACGTGGCTTAGAAGCAGTTATTACAGGTGGAGCGATCGCATCTGGTATCATTACCGCTATGGTATGTTGGAACGTGATCAAATTAAATTTATTAAAAAAGTAAATCAATCTTTAGGAGGTAACTATTATGTACGAATGCAGTTTAGAACGAATGACAGACAAGATCAAAACAATGAGTCAGTTCGGAGATGCCGGACACGGCGGAATCACTCGTTATTCCCTTTCTCCAGAAGCACTGCAGGCAAGAGGTGAGTTTGTACGCCGCATGGAAGCAATCGGAGCTACAATTAAATTTGATGATATGGCGAACTTATATGCAACACTTCCTGGAAGTGAACCAGATCTTCCTGGAATCGTAATGGCTTCTCACTGTGATTCCGTAAAGAACGGTGGAAATTATGACGGAATCTTAGGTGTTATGGGAGCTATGGAAGTTCTTGAAACAGTTGCTGACCAGAACATCCCTCATAAACATAATTTAACAGCTATGATCTGGACAAATGAAGAAGGATCCTTATATCCACCAGCAATGATGTCTTCCGGTGTTATCTGCTATGACTATCTTCCAGAAGATATCCGTGTAAACTTCAAACATGAAGATATGTTAAAATCTACTTCTGTTCTTGATGCTACAAAGACATTCGGTGCTGCCCTTGATGCCTCTGGATACAAAGGTGACAAAGCAAACCGTTTAAATAACAAAGATTACAAAGCAATGTTCGAATTACATATCGAACAGGGACCTATCCTTGAAGCAGCTGGAAATGACATTGGTGTTGTTACTTGCGTTCTTGGAATGGTTAACTACACGATCAAAGTTTATGGACAGTCTGACCATGCAGGAACAACTCCTATGAAATATCGTCAGGATGCTTTATATGGAGCTTCTAAAGTTCTTCAGTACCTGCACGATGAATTAGACAAATTAGATCCAGAACTTGTTTATACAACAGGTGAGATCTTCTGTCATCCAAACGTACATACAGTAATTCCTGATTATGTAGAATTCTCATTAGATGCACGTCATGAAAAACCAGAAGTGATCGAACAGGTTGTCAAAGTAATTGAAAATATTCCTAAAGAAGTTGTAAAATGCAAGACTGATTATGAAATTGCATGGACACGTGATACTGTTTACTATGACAAAGAACTTGTTTCTTACGTTCAGGAATCTGTTAATGAACTTGGATATTCTAACCAGAAGATCAACTCCGGTGCTGGACATGATGCTCAGTTCGCAGCTTATATGCTTCCTACAACAATGGTATTCGTACCATCCAAAGACGGACATTCTCACTGTGAACCTGAATATACATCTCCAGAACAATGCACACAGGGTGCTTCCGTATTATTAAATGCAGTATTGAAATGTGATGCAAAATAAATAACATTTCGCTAACAATATCTTCCTCATATAAGTCAAAAATAAGAGATATATCTTCTAGGATATATCTCTTATTCTTCTGTGTATCTTATACAATTTCTATAAGAATTGTCTTTTTGTTTTTATGCATTTTGAATAAAACCATCTATGCTTTATCTATCTTTTATGATATAATAAGCAGATAGGTAATATTTATTTTATGAATCGGAGGTAATCTTTATGTCAGCTAAAAAGGCGCGCTACTGTATCGGCGAATTATCGACCCTCTGTAATATACCCCAGAAGACTTTACGCTATTACGATGAGATCGGATTATTCACACCCGACTATCGAGATGACAGTACGCACTACCGTTACTATTCAAAACCACAGATCGTCAATCTGATGATCATTAAAACCTTAAAACAAATGGGATTTCCATTAAAAGATATCCGGCAGATCATATCAGAAAACGATGCACAGTCCCTGGAAGCGAATATCAATTCGCACCTTGAGACGATGCGGGATGATATCATGAAGCGGATCGATCAGTATACTGAATGCTGCTATCTGCTCCAGAAGATTCAAAATGGAGTTGATATTCTGGAAGCATCCTCTTCTATTCCTTCCGAAGACCTTGAAATCTCTATTGAACATATTCCTAAGATCAGTTTAATGTATGATCGTTCTGAGATGGAAGGATATGATTACTCTGAGATGTCCTTAGACCGATGGATTTCCATTCTTCGGAAAGCAGAGCATTCCAAACATAAGATCATGGGACCTGTTTATGTGACATTTTATGAAGATAATATCATGAACAAGTTCCTCTCAGCAAACTCCATGGTCGAATTTGCTGTCCATATCGAGAATACTTCTTCTACCGATGATATTCGTGATTTCGGAGATTTTGATGCCGTAACCATGATCCATATCGGTAACTATGAGGATATCCCGACTTCTTATATCCAGATGATGAAATGGATCCGCCAGAATGGCTACACTGTTACAGGACCAGCAACAGAAGAATTCATCCTTTCCCCTCTGGATGTCAATGATGAAACACGTAGGGTGACCAAGATCATTATCCCTGTCGAGAAAGAGAGTTAATAAATTAATACTTTGTTATACAAAATAAGAATGCAACTCCAAAAAGGCTGTAAACTTCTTTGCTTACCCCAAAGAATTTACAGCCTTTTTGCCAGGTTTATTATTTATTAATACTATGAATGAGCTTTATAAGATCTAATATTCATACCAGAACTGTACAACAGTTGATAATGGTGGATCTTCCAGAACATCGATGGAACTTGGATATGGAGGGTCTGTTGGTACTTCAATGATCTTAAAAGAACGAACTTCGATCAGTACTTTGTTTCCTTCCTGTTTTCTGATTCCAGCGATATATTCCATATAATCTCCAGCAAAACATGGTGTGTAAAGACGAACTTTTTTAACTTCTACACATCTGCCTGTATTTCCAAATGTTTTTGCCATTAAGCGTTTTGCTGCATCTTCCATCAGTGTGATACTTCTGGCACCATTTACAACTCCACCACCGTAAAATACGTCACGGTCTGACATTCTATAACGAAAAGTGATTGTATCTTTCATCATTCTTTCTCCTTTCAATCTGTCTTATGTACTTTATTCATCTTCTGGAAAATCATCCAGATGACGCCATGGATCAATAACTGCTCCATCTGGCTGTTCTCCACGTTGTAAGTGTTTCTTAACAACCAGTCTTACATTACCTTCTGTACATAATACAGGCTCATCAAACCATACCATATCTCCTGGTTTGTAGTCTTCTTTCCCAGCTCTGTATGCTGGTGTAGCCAGCTTAAATACTTCAATCCTACAGTCTCTTGATGTATTTCCAATATGCGTTAAAGTAGCTTTGTACTCCATCATATCTCCTACATACACATCCTGATAGATCTTTACATCTTCATATCCAAGACAGAGAGATTCATCTCCATCTACCAAGATCATTTCTTCTGTTTCAACATCTCCGATAAAGTCAAATTGACGTCCAACTGGTACGATTCCATCTGGATTATTTGCATCCGCTGTCGTCATATTGTAACTTAAATAAGATACTTTTCTCATGTTGCTCCTCCTTATGAAATAAAAGTAATTAAATTACGCCTTCTTCTTTTAACTGTGCTTCTTCTTCTTCGGTTAACCCAAAGATCTCCCTGTTATGCTCTCCTAGAAGTGGAGAAGGAGTTTCTACAACTCCTGGAGTTTCTGACATCTTCGTAACACATCCCTGGAAATAAAGATCTCCTGCCGTAGGATGTTCGCAGTGAACCATCATCTCTCTTGCCTGTGTATGTGGATGTTCGATCGCTTCTTTTACATCTAATACCGGTCCACATGGAATTCCTGCTTCATCCATGATATATTCAATCTCTTTCTTTGTATGTTCCATACACCATCCACGGATCAGTTCCTGCAGTTCCGGCAGGTAATTCTTACACCTTAGATCATTGGTTTCGTATCTTGGATCACTAAGCAGCTCTTCATGTCCGATCGTATGACAGAATGTATCAAATAATCTGTCATTTCCTACCCCGAGTGCTGTAAATCCGTCCTTGCAAGGGAAAATATCAAATGGAGCAATGGATGGGTCTATGTTTCCATTTCTCTGTGATATCTCTCCTGCCATTGTATAATTCACTAAGGCATTTTCAAGAAGACTGAATATTGTATCAAACATAGATACATCAACCTGCTGCCCTTCTCCGGTCATATCACGATGATGAAGGGCTGCCAATACACCAACTGTTAAATAAATCCCTGATACATGGTCTGCGACAGATGGACCAACTTTGACTGGATCTGTATCTTTAAAACCAGTCAGATTCACCATTCCGCCCATTGCCTGCGCCACGATATCATAGCAGGCTCTGTGTGTTAATGGTCCATACTGTCCAAATCCGGAACAGGATGCATAGATAATGGATGGATTGATCTTCTTTACCGTCTCATAATCAATCCCCAGCTTCTTTGTAACCCCGCCACGATAATTCTCTACAAGAATATCTGCATCCTTTACCAGATCATAAAACATCTGCTTTCCTTTTTCAGATTTCAGGTTTAATGTTGCACCCTTTTTATTTCTGTTTACGTAACAGTAAAATCCGCTCTCTCCGCTCTTTTCATCAATTGGACCCCATGTTCTGCACTGATCTCCGTGTAGAGGCTCGATTTTTAATACGTCCGCTCCATAATCAGCTAACATCATCGTGCAAAACGGTCCACTTAAAGCTGAAGTAAGATCAACTACCTTAATTCCTTCCAATGCTTTTTTCATTTCGACACCTCCTATTTGTTCTTATTTACGAAACATATTTCCGCTGATGACAAGTTTCTGAATTTCATTTGTTCCTTCGTAGATCTGTGTGATCTTAGCATCACGCAGCATTCTTTCTACATGATATTCTTTCATATATCCATTTCCACCCAGCATCTGTACAGCTTCTGTGGCTACATGCATTGCTGCATCTGTACAAACCATCTTCGCTTTAGCCGCTGGTACACTGTAGCTTCTGCCTTCCTGCTTATCTGTTGCTGCTTTGTATAACATATACTGAGCCATCTCGATCTCTGTCTCTAACTCAGCCATCTTAAATGCTAAATACTGATTCTTGTATAATGGTTTTCCGAACTGTTCTCTCTCTTTTAAATAATTAAATGCGATGTCGTAAGCTCCTTTAGCGATTCCAAGCCCCTGAGCTGCAACACCAATACGTCCTCCATCCAGGTCTTTCATTGCAACAGCAAATCCTTTTCCTTCTTCTCCGAGCATGTTCTCTTTTGGAACTCTTACATTATCAAAGATGACTTCAGATACCTGTGCACATCTGATTCCGCACTTATCTTCGATCTTACCAATGGATACACCTTCCCATTCACGTTCTACGATGAATGCTGTTAATCCTTTTGTCTTTAATTCTGGATTCGTAAGAGCAACTACCATATAGTAATCTGCTAATGGCCCATTTGTAATGAAGCATTTTAATCCATTCAGGATATATTCTTTTCCATTCCAGATCGCTGTTGTTTTACATCCTGCTGCATCAGAACCTGCATCTGGTTCTGTTAAACAAAATGATCCCATTTTCTTTCCAGACAGAACTTCTGGCAGATATTTTTTCTTCTGTTCTTCATTTCCATCATTGATCAGAGCACCAGAGTATAATGAAGTACATACAGAATAAGCAATTCCTACAGATGAATTGATCTTGGAGATTTCTTCTAATGCTAATACATAGGATAAATAATCTCCTCCCTGACCACCATATTCTTTTGGAAATGGAAGCCCGACAAATCCCATTTCTCCCATTTTCTTATATGCTTCTTCTGGGAAACGTCCTGCTGCATCATCTTCAAGAACTGTTTCCTGTAATACAGTCTGAGCAAACTGTCTTGCACTCTGCTGAACTGCCTTCTGCTGTGGAGTTAATTCAAAATTCATAGTTTCATCCTTTCTGCATATTGCACATTTTATTTTCTACCTCGTATATTTGTAGTGTAGTCTATCCTTTCAGTGCAGAGTCAAGCAGTATTCTTGATATTTTTTATGCAGATTGTACAAAAAAAAGACCAACTTTCCACTTACTGGATAGTTGATCTTTTTTCTCATTTAGCTATATTTGTCTTCTCAGACTCTATTTTTTCACATATTTTGATGTAACTTTCAGTCGTGCCATAGCACGTGACAATGCTGCCTGTGTATGATAGTACTGCAAACGGCTTTGTTTCTGTTTGAGTCGTTCTTCTGCTCTTGTTTTGGCCTCTCTTGCACGGATGATGTCGATGTCTTCTGGGCGTTCCACCGTGTCCACCACGATGACTACGAAATCTCTGGTGACATCCGCGAATCCTTCACCAACAACACAAACTTTCCATTCCCCATCAACTTTAAAACGAAGCTCTCCTGCAACAACGGCTGTTACTGTATCTTCATGGTTTGCTAATACACCGTAAAGTCCGTCCACTGCTGGGAAAATGACGTGTTCACAAGCTCCGCTGTAGAACTTTTTGTCACTGGCAATGATCTCAAAATAAAAGGTTTCTGCCATTTACATCACCTCTTTTGCCTTTTCCTTTACATCATCAATTGTTCCGACCATCAAGAAGGCCTGTTCTGGATATTCATCCATTTCTCCATCTAAGATCGCTTTGAATCCTCGGATCGTTTCTTTGACAGGAACGTATTTACCAGGGATTCCTGTAAATGTTTCTGCTACGTTAAATGGCTGAGATAAGAATTTCTGAATCTTTCTTGCACGGTATACTGTGATCTTATCTTCTTCGTCTAATTCTTCCATACCAAGGATCGCAATGATATCCTGTAATTCTTTGTATCTCTGAAGTGCTTCTTCTACACGTCTTGCTACTTCATAGTGTTCTTCTCCAACGATGTCTGGCTCTAAGATACGAGAGCTTGATTCCAGTGGATCTACGGCTGGATAGATACCTTGTTCAGAAATCGCTCTTGATAATACAGTTGTTGCATCCAGATGGGCAAATGTTGTTGCTGGTGCTGGGTCAGTTAAGTCATCGGCTGGCACATAAACTGCCTGTACAGATGTGATAGACCCGTTTTTTGTAGATGTGATACGTTCCTGTAGAGCACCAACTTCATTTGCCAGTGTTGGCTGATAACCTACGGCTGATGGCATACGTCCTAACAGCGCTGATACCTCTGATCCTGCCTGTACATAACGGAAAATGTTATCGATGAATAATAACACGTTCTGTTTTTCCTGATCACGGAAATATTCTGCCATTGTAAGTCCTGTCTGGGCAACTCTCATACGAGATCCAGGTGGCTCATTCATCTGTCCAAACACTAAGGCTGTATTTTTGATAACTCCGGATTCTGTCATTTCATTCCAGAGGTCATTTCCTTCTCTTGAACGTTCTCCTACACCTGTGAAGATGGAATATCCACCATGTTCTGTTGCGATATTATGAATCAGTTCCTGAATTAAGACTGTCTTACCAACTCCAGCACCACCAAACAGACCGATCTTACCACCTTTTGCATATGGAGCTAAAAGGTCGATGACTTTAATACCTGTCTCAAACATTTCTACAACAGGGCTCTGGTCTTCAAATTTAGGTGGTTCACGATGGATCGCCCATTTTTCTTCTGATTCTACAGGTTCTCCTTTATCAATTGCTTCTCCAAGTACATTAAACATACGTCCTAATGTCTGTTTTCCAACTGGAACTTTGATTGGTCCACCAGTTGCTGTGACTTCCATTCCTTTGTGAAGTCCTTCACTGGCTGCTAACAGGATACAGCGTACAGTACGATTTCCCATATGCTGTTCCACTTCCATAACAACTTCTTTTCCTTTATTAACAACGGTCAAGGCGTCATGAATCAAAGGGAGCTGTTCAGTTTCAAATTCTACGTCGATTACTGGACCAAGAATCTGTACGATTTTTCCTTTTTCCATTTTATTTCCCTTCCTTCACTGTTACTCTTTCTTTAATGATTTAGCTCCGGCACACACCTCAGTGATCTCCTGAGTGATCGCTGCCTGACGAGCACGGTTATACATAAGTCCCAGTGATCTTATCATTTCTCTCGCACTCTTGCTTGCACCTTCCATCGCCATCATTCTGGCGTTTAATTCACTGGAAAATGATTCTACCATCGCACCATAGACAAGTCCTTTGATATAGTTTGGTGCCAGGCGGTCAAGCACCGCCTTTACGGATGGCTGAAATTCTGTCATATGTGATCTCTTTCCTTTTCCTGCAAACTCATACTGATCTGGGTTTAATGGTAACACACGGATCATCTTTGGTTCTGAGGTAATGGATGTGATCATCTTAGTATAAATAATATAGACTTCGTCAAGTTCTCCTGATACATATTCCTCGATCATTTTTTCTGCAATTCTTCTTGCTCTGTAAATCGTAGGATCCTGTGTTGTATAGAAGAAATCCTCGTCCATCTGGGCTGCATTTCTTCGTCCGAAATAATTACGTCCCATATATCCGATCACGAACAGTTTGTCATCTTCATTAATATTCTCTTCTGCCATTTTTGTAATGTTATGATTATAGGCCCCGGCAAGTCCACGGTCTGCAGTCATCACAAGATATCCTTTTTTGGGATGTTCTTTCTTTCTTTTATTTAAGAAAATGTGCTGAAGATCTGGCGTATGTGCCATGATATCAAGCAGAGATGCCTGAAGCATTTCAAAGTATGGAGTTGTGGCATCTAACTGCTTTCTTGCTTTCTTTAATTTGGAAGATGAGATCAGATACATCGCATTTGTGATCTTTAATGTATCTTCGATACTGTTCATCCTTGTTTTAATTTCTCTGATATTTGCCATAGTGATCACCTACTTTAAATAGGCTTCTATCGCCTCTTGGATCTCTTTTGCAATGTCATCTGTTAAGACTTTGCCTTCGTCGATCTTCTTCACTGTCTCTGGATATTTCTGTTCAAAGAATGCTGTCATTTCTTCTGTCTCTGCCTTTAATTCTTTGACTGGAACATCATTTAACATCTTATGACCTGCTGCAAACAGAAGTAAAATCTGTTTATGTAATGCCATTGGATGGTACAGTGGCTGTTTTAGCAGTTCAATCAGATGAGATCCATAATTTAATGTTGCTTTTGTTCCATCATCAAGGTCTGAACTAAACTGTGTAAATACCTCAAGTTCTCGATACTGAGCTAAGTCAATACGAAGGTTTCCGGCTACTTTCTTCATGATCTTTGTCTGTGCTGCTCCACCTACACGGGATACAGAAAGTCCAACATTAACCGCTGGTCTTACACCGGAGAAGAATAACTCACTTTCAAGGAAGATCTGTCCGTCTGTGATAGAGATTACGTTTGTAGGAATGTACGCGGATACGTCTCCTGCCTGTGTTTCGATGATCGGTAATGCTGTGATAGATCCACCACCAAGTTCATCACTTAATCGGCAAGAACGCTCTAGTAATCTTGAATGTAAGTAGAATACATCTCCAGGGTAAGCTTCACGTCCAGGTGGACGATCCAGCAGTAAGGAAATTGCACGATAAGCAACGGCGTGCTTAGACAGATCATCATATACGATCAAAACGTCTTTTCCCTGATGCATAAAATGCTCTGCGATCGCTGTTCCTGCATATGGTGCAATGTACTGTAAAGATGCAAGGTCACTTGCAGATGCGGATACAACGATAGAGTAATCCATAGCACCATGTTTACTTAATGTTGTTACGATCTGTGATACTGTTGATGCTTTCTGTCCGATCGCTACATAAATACAGATAACATCCTGTCCTTTTTGATTTAAGATCGTATCAACTGCGATCGATGTTTTACCTGTCTGACGGTCACCGATGATCAGCTCACGCTGTCCACGTCCGATCGGGAACATAGAGTCGATCGCTAAGATACCTGTCTGTAATGGCTGGTCAACAGATTTTCTGTCGATAACTCCTGCTGCCTCATGTTCGATCGGTCTTCTCTCGTCAGTTTTAATCTCACCTTTTCCATCGATTGGTTCTCCGATCGCATTAACGACACGTCCGATCATAGCATCTCCAACCGGGATATCTGCCTGTACACCGGTTCTTGCTACTTTAGATCCTTCCATTAATCCATGATCGGAACCAAGTAAAACACAACCGATACAGTTTCTTTCAACATTCAGTACAAGTCCGTGGACACCTGTTTCAAAAATAACAAGTTCTCCATACATTGCCTGGTCCATTCCATAGACTGTTGCAATACCGTCTGCAATCTGAATGATTCTTCCTTCTTCTTTGACCTCAGTTTTCTGGTCATAGTTTTCAATTTGATCTTTTAATACAGAAACGACTGTTTCTGGATTGATACTGCTCACCTGATCCTCACCTCCATGTAAGTTTCTGCTGTAATTTTCTCATTTTTCCACTCAGGCTGTTATCATAAACATGGTCTCCAACTTTCAGTACAAAACCACCGATCAAGTCTTTCTCTTCTTTTAAAGTAAGCTCTACCTTGTCCGCCTGATATTGTTTCATAAGATACTGTTTGATTCGCTCAAGCTGTTCGTCTTTTGGCATTGTCACATAGTCAAACTCTGCCTTAATGATCTTATCTGTCTTGCGTTTTAGTTCATCATAATACTCAACTGCCTCGTCAAAACAAGCGATATCATCATTATCACATACAACTTTTAAGAAACTTTTTATATCATCAGAAAACAACTTTTCCACCACATTTTCTTTTTCTTTCTTTGTGATCGTTGGATTCTCTAATGCACTTAAAAGTTCTTCATTTTCATGAAGCATGTCCTGTGCTTTTTGCAAACTTTCTTTTTTGATTCCAAGTTCAAACAATACCTGTCCATACGTCATGGAAATTCTCTTCATATGCTAGACACCTGCCTCTTTCAGGAAATCATCCAAAAGCTTCTCGTTGCCTTTGTCGTTTGCTTCTTTTTCCACAACTTTCGAAGCTGCCATAAGTGCGATACCTGCGATCTCTGTCTGAAGACCTGCGATCGTCTTTTGTTTCTCAGCTTCAATATCTTTACGGGCATTTTCTTTCATAAGAGCAATCTCTTCTTTTGTCTGATCCATCTTATTCTGGTATTCATTCTTGGCTCTTGCTCTTGCGTCGGAAACGATCTGTCCTGCCTCATCCTTTGCCTGTGCAAGGTTTTTCTCGTATTCCTGCTTGATCTCTTCTGCTTCAGCTTTCGTCTGTGCTGCATCATCTAAGTCACTTGAGATCATTTTTTTTCTTTTCTCCATGACCTCACTGACTGGACCAAATAAGAATTTTCTAAGCAAGAGATAAAATACGACAATGTTGACGATCGGCCAGATAATGCCCCAGTCTAATTTCAGAAACATATCTTCCGCCTCCTACTTCTATTTCATTACGATTAACAGAATCGCAACAACCAATCCATAAATTGATGTAGCTTCGGCTAATGCACAACCAAGTAATAATGTTTTATTGATATTTCCAGCTTCTTCTGGCTGTCTTGCGATCGCTCCAAGTGCTCCATTTGTTGCAACACCGATACCAATACCTGCTCCTAAACCTGTTAATACTGCAATTCCTGCTCCAATAGCTGCTAATCCCATAGTTCTAATCTCCTTTTAAATAAAAATTAAATTTGTGTATCTGTCATGATACATCTTACTCAATTGATTCACTGATAAACAGTGATGTTAACAATACAAATACATATGCCTGCAACAATCCATCGAAAAAGTCGAAGTAACAACTAAATGGCAATGGCACGATCGCTGGTGCGATATGTGTGATCAATTCCATCAAAACGAATGCTCCTAAGACATTTCCAAAAAGTCGCATACACAGTGATAACGGTCTTGTAAATAATTCAAGGATGTTAATGGCCGCCATCATTGGCATAGGTTCCACATAACTGTGTATATATCCCTTCAATCCTTTCTCGTGGATTCCGGAATATATGATCAAAAACAAACTGATGATCGCTAATCCTGCGGTAACATTCAGATCTTTCGTTGGCGGTTTCGCTCTGAAAAATCCCGAAATATTTGCACAGCCAAGATAAATCAGAATTGTTCCAAGAAACGGTATGTAACGTTTCCCTTTTTCGCCGACCAGACCACCGATGAAGTTATAGATGAAACCAACTAAGGCTTCCACATAAACTTGCGGTCCTTCTGGTATGACTTTCAGGTTCCGTACGAATATGATGCAGAGCAACACTACGATTGCCATGATCACCCATGTTGTTACGGCTGACTGCGGTACTGGAATACCTCCACCGATGGGGATCGTAAAGCTTGTCTTAAGTGACAACTCTTCCATCAGATAATCTCCCAATGAACCCATTTTCTCCTCACCTTCTTTAATTTTAATTTTTTGCAGAGATTCAAGGGTTTAATTCCTGCAAAAGTAAAAGAGTGTCTACGATATATCTTGTAAACACCCTTGTTCTGGAAGTTATTTTATTCCTCAAATTTTTATTTGTCAATTCTTTTTCCGTTAAGATTGTGTTTGTTTTTTGTTTAATACTTACAAAGAACCACTTCTAAATTTAGTAAAAAGCACCAAAACATAAGGGTTTTCAGTGTATACAAATGAACATTGGTCAGTTTTTTCGTGTTAAGATCTGATAATTTTTTTCTGCTTCTTAACTGAATCTTAACTGTTTTTTATCATCTTCAAAGTGATTTTGTATACAAAAAAAGACATGCAAACTGTTGATCACTTCTAAAAAACTGTCTGCATATCTTCTTTATTCATATGGCTTATATCTTATTTTTATATAGCTTTGATTTTCTCTTCTAGTCTTCGATCATATTGATACGACGAATGTGTCTCTCATCATTTGAGAATTCTGTCTCAAGGAATGTATCAACGATATCAAGTGCTAAACCTTCTCCAACAACACGTGCTCCCATTGCAAGAATGTTTGCATCATTATGTTCTCTTGTTGCATGTGCACTGAATGTGTCACTACAAAGTGCTGCACGGATTCCTTTGATCTTATTCGCTGTAATAGAGATTCCGATTCCTGTTCCACAGATTAAGATTCCCTGTTTTACTTCTCCGTCTTTGACTGCATTCGCTACTGCTTTTGCATAAACTGGATAATCGCAGGATTCTTCTGAATAACATCCATAATCTTTCACTGCATATCCTTTTTCTTCCAGATGTTTGATAACTGCCTGTTTTAATGCATATCCACCGTGATCACTACCAATACCTATCATTTTGTTTCCTCCTAGTCTTTCTTGCCATATTTTCTTAACTAAACGGGCAATCTGTTCAAAACAGCGCTCGTAGTCGTCATCTTCCATGCCGTATGGGTCAATGATCGCACCTTCCACTCTGGCATATTCGTTCAATGTCGCGATCTCTTTGTATCCATGATATTCTTCTAAAATCTTATCTTTCTGCTCTTCTGTCATGGTTAAGATCAGATCGCTTTCTTCTACTTCTTCCTGCGTAAGCTGCGCCGACCGAAAATCAAGACTTTCAATCCCGCACGTCTTTATTACCATATCTGCTGCTTTGACATGGACAGGTTCTGGAAATAATACGACCAGCCCTCTTGAGATCACTTCAACATTCTTCTGATCTGCATCCAAAAGATACTGGCGAAGGATCGACTCTGCAATAAAGCTTCGGCACGTATTATTCGTACTCACCATTATTATCTTCTTCAAAATATTCTCCTTTTTAAATACGGAGGATTTCATGTCCTGCTGCTTTTACCATACGGTTCATGATCGCCTCACTTAAGGGTTCACCTTCAAATCCTTCGGAATAGATCATATCAACATCCTTATGGTCAAATTCTCTTAATACATCATATAAATGTGCTGTTACTGTCTCGAGATGTGCTCTCTGTCCTACAGAAATAACTTCATCTGCCTGATAGAGGTCTTTTGTCTCATCCGATGCAATGATTCCTATCTTCTTACCCTGTTCCTTTTGTTCTTTCGCAAGCTGATTGATATGATCAACGACTTTCTCCTGATCATCGCCTAATACAAGCACCATCTCCGCCTTTGGTGCATAGTGTTTGTACTTCATTCCAGGTGCTCTTGGAATTCCGTGATCGCTTGCTTTTAAAGATGTATTCATCAATACTTCACACCCAAGAAATTCTTCCATGGACTCCTTTGTGATCCATCCTGGTCTTAGGATCACTGGAACTATTTCTGTAAAATCAATGATCGTTGATTCTACACCTACCATAACAGCTCCCCCATCTAAGATCATCGGAATCTTTCCATGAAGATCTTCCATGACATGTTCTGCTTTTGTCGGACTTGGACGCCCAGATGTATTCGCACTTGGTGCTGCGATCGGCACTCCTGATCTTCTGATCAGCTCTAATGCAACTGGATGATCCGGCATACGGATCGCTACTGTATCAAGTCCGCCTGTCACACAATCTGATACCTGATCCGCTTTCTGCAAGATCACCGTCATAGGTCCCGGCCAGAAATGTTCCATCGCACGTCTTGCATTGTCTGGAATCTCTTTGACCAGAGATTCTACCATCTGCATATTACATACGTGAAGGATCAATGGATTATCAGAAGGTCTTCCCTTCGCTGCATAGATCTTCTTTGCCGCATCAGGAAGTAATCCATTCCCTCCAAGGCCATAGACTGTCTCTGTTGGAAATGCAACAAGTTCGCCTGCTTTGATCAGCTCTCCTGCTTCTTCCATGTCCTTTTTGCAATCTTCCATATTATTAATTTTTACAAGTCTTGTTTCCATATTAAACTCTCCTGACTTTTAATCTTTCTTCAATGATTAAATGTAGTCATTTGGATTTATTATAACATTAAATATGGAAAAAATAAAGTATTGCACCATTGAGACTTCGCAATTTATACTTTTGACACTTACATCATATAATAGAAAGAAAAAGGATGTTCTTCCTATGAATCAACAACATCGTTTCATCTTCTGGGGTGTTCTTCTGATCGTCGTTTTATTATCTGTTTCTTCTATTACATTCCCTATCTTTGTTGCACAGACTGTCAAGAATCAAAATGTGATATGTATCGATGCCGGACATGGAGGTTCTGATCCTGGGAAGGTTGGAAATTCGAATATTTTAGAAAAGGATATCAACCTTTCTCTTGCATTAAAGCTTCAAAAACTTCTGGAAAAGAAAAATTATAAAGTATATATGACAAGAAATGGGGACTATAATCTTGCGGATTCGAAAGAAAATGAGAAACGAAGTGATCTATCCAATCGAAAGCAGCTCATTTTTGAGAATGATCCTATGGCAGTGATCAGCATTCATCAGAATAGTTATCCAAGCAGTGATGTCCATGGAGCTCAGGTTTTCTATCCGCAAGGGTCTGAGAAATCAAAGCAGTTAGCGGATCATATCCAGTCTGCTTTGATCAAGGGGCTTGATCCGAACAATCACAGGGAGGCAAAGGCAAATGCTGAGTATTATCTGTTTCGGGATAATCCTTATCCGATCGTGATCGTGGAGTGTGGTTTTTTATCTAATCCTGAGGAATTGAAAGCTCTTCAGGATGATGGGTATCAGAAAAAAGCTGTTCAATGTATCTTAGATGGCATTGAAAGCTATCTAGCAGATATATAGTGATGAGAGTGTCAATAAGTATAAATTGCTTATTTGTGCAAGCACAAACGCAATTTATACTTTTGACACTTACATCATATAGTTATGAAAAGCCATTGCGGTTATATCAACCACAATGGCTTTTCATTAATTTTATATCTTTTTCCCGCAGTACGGACAATAGTCTGGTGAGAATCCTCTTAAATTCAATAATCCTCTACAGTAAGGACATCTCATAAAACAAATTGCAATAATATTTCCAAAAATAACAATTATTATTCCAATAGCGATTACAATTTTTTGCATCTTCTCATCTGGTAACAAAGCACCTAATACTACGATAACAGAAGCTAACAACCAACAAATCCAATAAATTTTTCTAACTTTTCGATGATCCATAATATTTTTCCTTTATTTTATATTTTACAAAATCACTTGAATTAATATTATATCATATTCCAGATGGACTAGGTGGATTGGATAATTTAATTGTCCCTACTTTTTTTCCTTCAACCCCTGTAATATTAACTTTTGATATTCCTATTGCTTTATATGTACCACCATTTTTATATGCTTCAAATGCTTTTTGGGTACTATTATAATTTTGGGGTGTTACTGTTTTATTATAACTTTTTTGAAGTACTTTAGCTATCGCTTTTTTACCTTTTACTTTTAAAGTTGGTACACTAACCCCTACTGCTACTGATGCCTTAGAATATTGTCCCTTTAAATTCCAAGCCCCAGAAATGGTAGGGCTCTGAAAATATACAAAAACACACGTTTCTGCTGCAGCCCACGTATATGATCCTTTAATATCACTTACTACCGACGTTTTGCATGATGCCATTGCTGGCATAATTGATTGGTTCATTATAATTGCTCTTATACTCCAATAACAAAAAATTTTTTTATACTTTTTTTCAAAAAATCATCTCCCTACTCTTATTGTTTCAACAGTTTATATTTCATACGCTCAAGTTATCATACCTAAACAAATAGTTCAATCTTTTTTACATCCATTTAACTATACTTTTACATTATATTAACTTAATCTAACATAAAATTCACAATCATATAATTTATTCAAAAACTGTTTCTCCTAATTCAGTAAAACGTATTATATATTATTATCAGAATATAATAATAATGAGCTGGGAAATTAATCTCCCAGCTCTGCCATACTCTTTGCATATTATTCTTTGATTTTCTGATATTCTATGGCGTAGATCTCTCCTTCCTGATCGTTGACATACTCTTTCATGTAAGAATCATCTTCGTTGAGTATTAGATTTAGATGTTCCAGATTCGCATCACTTATTGTAATGCCGTCCACACGGATCGCCAGTCCTTGTGACAGATAATAAGATAATTCATCATGACTCGTCATACGTACCCTCCAATCTTATTAAGCAGATGTTTCTTGTTACTTTCTTAATCTCATACAATGAAAGTTTCTTCCTTACATCGTCAGTGTTTCTTGTGGTATATAAAAATTCCGCACTGTTTCCAAATGTAAGTCTTGTCGCGACATAATGTAATTATATACATAATTGGAAATTATTTCAAGCTATTTATGGATAAAATTGTAAATTTCTTGAAAAAGCTTTACACACTGCAAAAGTAATACTATAATAACATCAAAGTAGTAAAGGAGTGATGATTATGAAAATAGAACGTATCAGTGATAATCAGATCCGATGTACTTTAAATAAAGAAGACTTAGAAGGAAAGGAAACTCTGTTAAGTGAACTGGCTTTTGGTTCTGAGAAGGCAAAGGGTCTGTTCCGGGAATTGATGAATAAGGCAGCCACAGAGCTTGGATTTGAAACAAGTGAAGATAATCCTTTGATGGTTGAGGCAATTCCTGTATCCAAAGAATGTCTGATCCTTGTGATCACAAGAGTGGATAACCCGGAGGATTTCCGTGAACATTATAAAAAACTGCCGAAAAGTCTATTGGCTGGACAGCTCGCGGGAGCTGATGAAGACATTTTATCTAATCTTCCAGATCTGCTTTCAGACTTTGGAAAATCCGCATTTTCAGCAGATTCAGGAAATGATATGAAACGTGTACTCGCCGATGACGGAGTTGGCATCTTTGCTTTTACTTCTCTCGATGACGTTGCATTTGCTTCAAAGTTACTGAACAAGTACAGCCTGTCCAGTACTTTATATAAAGATTCTGAAAACCAGTGCTACTATCTTTCATTGACGGATCTTGACGATTCGCCGAACAGCACGGTCATGGATGAGATTCATCAGCTTTTATCAGAATATTGCAAACGTCTGCCAAACACATATGCAACGAAAGCTTTATTTAATGAACATCTGACGACGATTATTGAAAAACAGGCCGTTGAAGAAATGGCTGCTTATTAAAACAAACGAAAAGGAATCCCCGAATATTTTGTGTTCAGGAATTCCTTTTTCTATTTTATATATACATGGCTTCTTATTGGATTTATTTTGCTGTTTTATAAATTTCTACTAAGTCCTTTGCTGACAATTTTTTAAATGCACCTAACTGCTGTGTGTCATGATTCGTTGCTTTCATTGCCATATCTTTTATCTGCTCGTCGGTTGGATCGATTCCAAGTTCCTTCATGTTTGTTGGCATCTCGATCATTCTATAAAACTCTTCGACTGCTTCAATACCTTTTAATGCTGTTGATTTTACATCATCGCTTTCTTCTACTCCCATAACATCGACTGCAAACTGTGCAAATCGTTCTGGTTTCTCGTCCATAACATATCTTGCCCAGCTTCCCCATACAGCTGCAAGCCCTGCTCCATGAGCCACATCAAACATTCCACCAAGCTCATGTTCAATCAGATGCGTTGCCCAGTCACCTCCGCAAGTTCCGCAGCCTGTCAAACCATTATGTGACAGAGACCCACACCACATGATCTCTGCTCTTGCTTCATAATTCTCAGGATCCTTCTTTAAGATCTTTGCATATTTCATGACATTTTTCATAACGTCCTGAGCGATCTTGTCTGTGATCTCCATTGTATCTTCTAATACAAAATAACGTTCCATTGTATGCATCATGATATCTGCACATCCGCACTGTGTCTGATAGTCTGGCAAGGTATATGTGATCTCCGGATTCATGATCGCAAATTTAGGTCTGGCAAGATCTGTATCCAGTGCTTTCTTATACCATCCTTCTTCATTGGTGATAACGCAAGAATTACTCATTTCACTTCCTGCTGCTGCGATCGTTAAGACGCTTCCTAGTGGATAACATGCTTTTGGTCTTGCCTTTCCTGTAAACAGATCCCATACATCAACCTCTGGATTTCCAAGTCCATACGCAATCGCTTTACAGGAATCGATAACACTTCCTCCTCCAACTGCAAGAATGAAATCTACTCCTTCTTTCTTGCATAATTCGATTCCTTCATATACTTTTGAAAGATGTGGATTTGGAACTACACCTCCAAGTGTTACATAATCAATGTCAAAATCCTTTAATGCTTCGCAGACTCTGTCCAACAGTCCAGACTTTTTAGCACTTTGTCCACCATAATGTACCAGAACTTTCTTACACCCTTCTTCCTTTACCAACGGACCAACTTTCAATTCCGCATCTTTGCCAAATACAACCTTGGTCGGTGTAAAATATTGAAAATTTAACATAACATACCTCCTAAAAAAACAGTACACTATAATATCTCTATTACAATGTACTGTTTTATCTTTATAAATCACATGCTAAGAATTATAAACTTTTTGCAAATGCCTGCATGATCAGCGATGCAACTTTGGCTCCTGGATCTTCCAGACTTCTGGATGCTTCTCCTCTTGTTGCAGCACGTCCATGAACTGCTAACATTGTTGTAGTAGCTTTGAATCCTTCTTCTGCTGCATCAGCGGCTTTCCCTGCCATATCTGCTAAAGATTCCCCTGCTGCTAAAGAAGCCTGTAAGCTTTCTACTGCTGGATGAAGTCCATCAAGGAATGTCTTATCTCCAACCTTCGCTTCACCTAATTTCGCAACTCCCGCTTCGTAAGAAGCAAAGATCTGTACTACATCAGCATCTTCTAATGTTTCTTTTCCTTTCAGATCTTTTCCAGCCTGTTTTAAACCAGTTGCCATCAAAGATCCCATTGTTGAGGGAACTTTATTCGCCATTGCTTTTCCTGCTGCAAATAACAGTTTTCCTGCATCAGCGATTGCTCCGTCAGATACTGCATCGTATGCTGCTTTGAATCCATCGGACATTGTAAGACCTAAGTCTCCATCACCAACGATTCCGTCCATCTCGATCAGCTTATCTTTATTCTCAGCCATAATGTCGCTGATCTCTTTTAATAATTTGATTAAGTACGATGTTTCCATACTAAAATGCCTCCTAAACCTGTTTGAAGAATGGTGTATCAACTGGATGGTCGATATATTCTTTTAATTCATCATCAAGTTTTAATAATGAGATTGAGAATCCAGCCATTTCAATCGCTGTTGCATATTCTCCCACATAGTATTTGTATACGCTGATTCCTTTTTCTTCAAGAACCTGATTGATACGACGTGTTACAATATACTGTTCATCTAATGGAGTTGCCCCAAGACCATTTACAAGTACTGCAACTTCGTCACCATTTTCATATGGAAGGTCCGCAACAATCTTCTCTAACATTTCGTCAACAATCTGATCCGCTGGCTCTAATTTACCACGGCGGATTCCTGGTTCTCCATGAATTCCCATTCCGATTTCCATTTCGTCATCTTCAATTTCGAAACTTGGCTTACCGACTCTTGGCACTGTACATGGTGATAAAGCTACCCCCATTGTACGCACGTTGTTATTTGCTTTATCTGCAACACGTTTTACTTCTTCTAAAGAAAGCATCTTATCTGCTGCAGCTCCTGCACATTTATATACGAAGAAGATTCCTGCAACACCACGACGTGTGCTCTTTTCTCCTGGTGCAGATGGACCTGCTGAAGCAACATCGTCTGCTCCTAATACTTCTGCTGTTTCGATATCATCTTCCATCTCAACTTCATCAGCTGCTGGACGGAATGTGAAGATATCTCCATTGTAATTACCGTAGATATATAATACTCCGGCACCCTGATCTGCATCTCTTGTTAGTGCGATCGCCTGGTCTACACTTGGAGACTGGAATACATCACCAACTGCACATCCATCAATCATACCTTTTCCTACATATCCTAAGAATAATGGAAGATGTCCTGATCCACCACCTGTGACAATACCTACTTTACCTTCTTTTTTATGTTTAGAAACAAGAACCTGTAAGTCTCCATCTACACATGCAAGATCGTCTTTATGTGCGATATAGATTCCTTCTAACATTTCTTTGATATAATTATCTGGCTGGTTGATAATTTTCTTCATTGCATATTCTCCTTCTTCTATGTAAGCGATTATTTGTTAGGGAATTTGATCTGAGATGGATACTCCCATTTCTGTAATTCTTCTGGTGGGAAGAAGTATGGTTCTTCGCCCTGTCCTGCACAAAGTGCATTGTAGTATAACTGAGCTAATTCTTCGATATAAGCAGCTCTTAAGTATGCATCATAGATGTCACCCTGAGATACAGCCACTGCTCCATGTCCCTGTAATAAGAATACGTCTGCTTCCTGAACTGGTTCAATAACACTATCAGACAGATCTGTTGTTCCTGGACGTCCGTAAGGAGCTACTGGGATTCTGGATTTTGTTACACCTAAGTTAGCAATTTCATATACAACCGCTGGAATTGGTTTGTTTAATACAGCGAATGTTGTTGCATACATAGAATGTGTATGGCAGATTGCATTCACATCTGGTCTTGTTTTGTAAATCTGAAGATGCATTAAAGATTCACTTGTTGGACGAAGTCCTGATTCATTTTCGATAACGTTTGCATCAAGATCAAGAACAACCATATCTCTTGCTGTTAATAAATCTCTATCTACCTGTGTTGGTGTGATCACTACATATCCTGTTTCTGGATCTCTTGCACTTAAGTTTCCAGATAAATGTTTACATAATCCTTCTTTTTGAGCACGTTTTGCCATAGCTACAACGTCTTTTTTTAATGATTCTAACATTTCTTCTTCTCCTTTTCTCGTTTTTGAATAAGTTTAATAATATCTTCTGGCTTTTTCGCTTTCTTTAAAAGCTGCAAGCTTTTTTTATCTTCAATAATGTGATTTAACTGTTCTAACACTTCCAGATGTTTCGTTGGATCAGGAGTTCCGATCATAATGACGACATCCGCTTCCATATATCCGTAAACATCCGTTCTCTCTGGCATCGTAAGCAATGATAAACACACTCTTTTCGCTCCATCATCAACCCCTGCATGCGCAATGATCACTCCGTCTGCGATCATGATAAATGGTTTATCTGCTTTGATATTGTCAATTGCCTTCTGAACATATCTCTCTGTGATATCCCCACGATCCAGCAACGGCTTGGCCACCGTTTGGATTGCATCTTCCCAAGGAAGTACATGATCTAATACTTGTACCGTTTCCTCTACTAAAACATCTTTCAGCCCGATCTGAAACTTCGTTCTTACATTGTCGGATTTTTCCTCTTCTGTCTCTGGATTGAGTGCTGCTGCGAATTCCCTTTTCAGAGCTTCTTCATCCTTAATATCTGCATATTTTCGAACGACATCTAATAATGTAGAAACATCTAGCTTACGAGGAACGATCCCAACTAATTCTCCCATGACTTTGTCCCTGAATTTCATCTTAGATATCTCATCAAGGAATGGCTTTACAACAAATTGTGTCTTTGCTGTCTCTAGTCTTACCATCGTAAATACAATGTCAAACTTTGTTTCATCATAGGTTGCAAAATCTCTCATAGAAAGGCATGCAATAAAATCAATCTCTGGAAACAGTTCTTTCAATGTAAAATATAAAAAATTTGAAACCGATATTCCATTGGCACATACAACCACTGCTCGTTTCTTTGCTTCCGGTGCAAGTTCAAGAATTCCTTCTCTTCGAAGCCATGCTCCAAACAATGCTGTAATATATACGAGCTCTTCGTCTGGCACCTCGACTCCAACTAATTTCTCAACCGGTCCGATCGACTTACGGACAATTGCATGAAGTGACGCATATTGTGGGAGGACCATATCTAAAATACTCTGTTCAATATGATAATGATACTTCATACGGTAAAATGCTGGTTTGATATGCTGAAACAATGCTTCAAGCAATGTCTCTCTTTCATTGATCGTTACACAGATCAGATTCTCAAAATTAACGATCACTTCTTCTGAAGCTTTCATTAATTCTTCTTCCTGTGAAGAATCTTTTCCTTGTAATGTATGAAAATTTGAAATCTGTATCTGAGCTGTTAAAAACAGTTTCTCAGTCTGCCAGGTGATCCCATATTCTTTTGCAAATTCAAGCATAACTGAATATTCTTTGGTGCCGGCAATATGTTGAAATGTCTCTGGAAGTTCTCGAAGAATTCTTCCCTTCTGTGTTCTGATAATAGTGAGACACATGATCAGTGGAAGTTCTTTAAGTCTCTCATCTGTAAAACGAACTTGCAGGCGTTCTTCGATCATTGAGATCTGTTTCTCTACCTGCTCCATCATCTCTTCACTGATCTGACAGATGTCCATGATCGTATCTTTTCCTTTTGGAATCTTCAAAATCCCACGAATCGATGTGATCATCATTTCCCGCTTTGCATATTCACTGCCGACTAAGTGATATCCTTCCTGTCGGCTGTATGATACTTCCAGATGATAATCTTCTAATCTTTGTTCCAGTTTCTTAAGATCTGTAAGAAATGTATTCTTGCTGATTTCTAATTTTGATGTGAAATGATAGATTGATAATTCCTCACGTATGCAAAGAAGCATCAAAAAAATTAAAAGTCCGCGTTCCTTGTCCGTATAAATATACGTTGTTCCATCCCCTGCGATCTCTTCTGTCTGATATTGTTCAATAACAGCCACTGGTATAATGAATTTTCCAGTTCTAAGCCTCTCAATCTTTGGCGTTCCATTGTCTTGCAGATAATCATTGATCTTCTCGATCGTGTAACTTAACTGCTTCCTGGATAGCTGTAAAGACATTTCCACTTCCTTCCCCGTAATCGAGGGATTATTCACTATCGTTTTAAGAACCGTATAAGCTCTTTCATCTAAATACAATGGGTACACCTCTTTCATCAAGTTCTTACTTTCATAAGTTTATACTTCAATTCCAGGAGATTTTGCCTCATGATCAAGTAATTCTTTCAATTCATCATCTAATTTAAGGACAGTTAATGCTGCTCCATTCATATCAAGAGATGTTACATAATCTCCAATAAACACTTTATATACAGACAATCCCTGTTCTTCTAAATATGCTTCTACTTCATCGTACAGAACGTATAATTCCATAACCGGAGTAGCTCCTAATCCAGACATTAAGACTGCAACTTCAGAACCTTCTTCTGGTTCCATATCATCAATGACTGCCTTAGCCATCTGTCTTGCAATGTCTTTTGCTGGTTTTAAATCCTGGACATTAATACCTGGTTCTCCATGATGTCCGATTCCAAATTCCATCTTTCCATCTTCAATCTCAAAGTTTGAATGCCCTACTGCTGGAATCGCACATGGACTCAGTCCCACACAGATACTTCTAGTGTTATCCACTGTTTTTTGCGCTACGTCAATAACTTCATCAAGTGTTCCACCTAAAGCAGCTTTCGCTCCTCCGATCTTCCACATGAACACTCCGCCTGCAATACCATGACGTTTTTCTTTTGTCTCTTTTGGAGAAGATGCAACGTCATCTGTTGCTACGACATATTTTACAGTGACACCCTGTTTCTTTGCTTTGCGGATCGCCATCTTTACGTTCATGTTATCTCCGGCATAGTTACCAAATAAGCAGGCAACTCCTTTACCAGAATCTACTGACATAAAAGCGTCATAAAATGCTTGAGCAGAAGGTGAGGAAAAAATCTCACCTACTGCTACTGCATCCATCATATTCTTTCCGACATAGCCAAGAAACGCAGGTTCATGTCCTGATCCACCACCTGTTACAAGACCAACTTTGCCTTCTACAGGAGCGTTTACATACTGGACAACGCGATCATTTGCTTCTGAACGTTTGATCAGATCTTTATGGGCTTTTACATACCCTTTTACCATATCTTCTACAATATAATCTGGATCATTTACAAATCTCTGCATAACTGAAACCTCATTTCTTTTTGCTGTCTAATTTTTATGTATAATTGAGAATCAATCCTAGTTGATCTCTCTTCCTTCTGCTTCTTCTTTTCCAAGGTATTTGTAAAGTGCAACAAAGCATACAACAAAGATCACACATAATACTAATGGGAAGAAGTTTCCATCCATGATCTTAAATACATGGGAGAATGCATATGTCTGGATAGGTCCATCGATAGATGAGCAAGAAATTAATTCTCCAGTTTTTAATGCAACTGCTCCTGTTGAACGTGCAAGATCAGAGATGAATGGTGCCATGATCGTACCAACCCAAAGGTAAGCTGGTGCAAATAATGTAACTAAGATCAACATACGGATGATGTTACCACCTGTTACAAGGAAAGCTGCTACAGCGATAGCGTTGTTTACGATACCAGCGAATGGAAGGATTTCATTTCCTGGTAAGAACATTGAGAATAATAATGTTACAGGGATAGCCCAGAATACTGCTAACCAGATTTCGTTTGCACCACCCATGAATGGCCAGTCAAGACCTACAACTAATGTTCTGTCTTCGAATTTCTTGTTCATGAAAGCACTGATTGCTGATGAAATTGGCTCTAATGCCATCATGAAATATTTAGAGATTACAGGGAACAGTGTTAATGCACATGAAGCCTGAATACCTAATGTTAAAATTGCTGCTACTTTATATTTTGCAAGAATACCAAAAATAATACCAAGGATGAATCCTAATACGTGAGACTCAGCAAAGATACCAATCTTATCTTTTAATGCTGCTGCATCGAAACGTTTGTTTAATGCAGGGATCTTCTTTAAGACACAGTCAATTGGGAACATGAAGATAGAAGTAAATCCCATCTTATGTGTACATGTTACTCCTGGAATTCCAGAAAGTTTTTCAATACGATACTGATACATATCTGCCATCTTTAACTCGAAGATGATCTGGATACCAGCTACGATAAATGCTAATGCGATAGAAGCTGCTGTTCCAAAGTATGGTTTAGATACGGCTGCTACTGCTACACCAGTAAAGATTTTTCCCCAAACATTCCATAAGTCAGCGTTGAATGTTTTTGTCTTGTTGATGATCAGCATAACAATGTTTAATCCGATCATCAGTGGGAACATTAAGAATGCATATGGCCAAGACCATGCGATTGCTGATAATGTTGTCCAACCACCGTCAACGATTGGTAAGTTGATTCCTGTATGTGTTAACATTGCCTTTGCAGCAGGTCCGATAGCATCAGACATAAATCCGATCAGCATTGACATACCAGTGAAGGCTACACCTAATGTGATACCAGCTGAAATAGCATCTTTAATTTTCATTCCTACGATCAATCCCGCGATGATAATGATGATAGGTACGAAGATTGCAGCACCTAATCCCAGGATCCATTTAATAACAATTCCTAAAACACTCATATAATTCTCCTTTTCTCTCTTTCAAAAATCAGTTAAAACTACTTCGCTTCTTATGCGTTAACAGCATCAACTAGTTTTTTGAATTCAGCATCCTGTCCAACACCTGTCAAAAATGCGATACCATTGATAACTGGGATAGGATATTCTTTTGTTACTTTTGTGATTGCGATGTAAGCACAGCTTCCAGCAATGTAACGGTCTACAGATTTGATATCTACTGCTAATACTTCAGCAGGGATATTGTTTTCTTTTAAGAGACGATTTACCTTACTTGCTACTGTCTGAGATGTTGCTACTCCACTTCCACATGCTACTACGATCTGTTTCATTTTAAGACCTTCCTTTCTAAAAACCTTTATTAGTTTTGTTTATTGGTTATTTTAAAGACCTTCCATGGAAAGTACTGCTTCCATGTACTCATCTTCAGTTTTAGCGTTTACTAATCTGTCCATAACTTCTGGCTTCTGGAAGTTTGTTACCAGTACCTGAAGTAATTCAACATGTTCGTTTCCTGCATTTGGATCATCATGTCCACCGAGGAATCCTAACATGAAGATGAATTTTACATCATGCTGAACATCATTGTTTGCCATCTCACACCATTTAATCGTATCTTTTAATCTTGTACATGCGATAAATGGTTTGATGATATTCTCTGGGTCTGAATGAGGGATAGCTACCGGATACGGTTCAACCGGAAGAGCTGTTGGATAATTTGCTTCTCTCGTTTTAATTGCATCTCTGAATGTATCTTTTACATACCCAAGCTCTAAAAGCTTATCTGTCATCTTGTCAAAAAATTCGTCCTGATCTTTGACTTCCCAGTCAAGCTGAATCAGTTCTTTGTAAATTGTGTCACGATTTGCCACGACTTATCACTCTCCTTTTATTATTCTTACGGTCAGGTTGTTTGTTACATTTTGTAAGCTTCGTTCCTTACCTGTTGATTACATTATATCTGGGTATTTTTATCAATACAATTCTCTTTGGGTTCAAAAAATGGAGCAACTATTGCTCATTCCTGTGATGTGCAACATTTTTGCTCAACGTTGCACAAATATAAAAATTTTATAAACTAATCGTAAATTTGGCATAAAATCAAGGTTTTTCAATGATATTTTTTGGTTATTTTTACAATTTTCCAACAACGTTTTTATGATTTTAATCATGAGTTTTGGTACTTTTGCCACTTTGATCATTATTCGCAAAAAAAGAAAGGACTATATTCCTTAGTGCTTTTAATACACTAAGGAATATAGTCCTTTTTCACTTTTAATTTCTTATTGCTCGATTAATTATGCTTCTTTTGTCTGAGCATATTCGTTTAATCTTCCAAGCAGTTCATCTAAGTCCATTCCATGAACATAAGCTGCCTGTTCAATGCTTTCTCCCTGAGATGATGGGCATCCAACGCATCCCATTCCAGATGCCATAAGGATTGCTGCGTAGTTTGGATCTAATGCGATCAGATCTGCGATGATCATATCTTTTGAAATTGCCATTTCGTTTGTTCCTCCATAAAATTTAATAATATTTTCAGAAAATATGTTTTTCGATACATGTTTTCTAAAATAGTTTAAACTAACATTCATAGTATAATACATTCTGTTCAAAGTGTCAAAATAACTTTATAAATTTTCCACTTATTATTGTTAAAAATACAACAAAATTACTTGATATTCCTTCCTAAGTATATTAAAATAGAGATGGTCAAGCGGGGTCTACCCGCTACTAATGATTATACTATTTATATAAGGAGGATATAACTATGGCATATGTAATTTCAGACGCTTGTATTTCTTGTGGAGCTTGCGAAGGAACTTGCCCAGCAGGAGCTATCAGCGAAGGAGACGGACAGTACGTAATCGATGCAGATACATGCATGGAATGTGGAGCTTGCGCAGACGGATGTCCAGCAGGAGCTATCAGCCAGGAATAATTTCCAGGTACGTATATTGTTCAAGCAACAAAAAAGAGATGCATTTTTATGCATCTCTTTTTTGTTCCATATATTCTCTTACTTGTTTCGATGTTGGCAGAGATTCTATTGCCCCTTCTGTTGCAATAGATAAAGCTGCTGTATAATTCGCTATCGTCAGCACTTTTCCAATAGAATCATCCGTACAGATTCTTGTACAGAATGCCCCGATAAATGCATCTCCTGCAGCTCTTGGATCGACCATTTCTACATCTTCGATCGCTTTCTTATAGTAAAAACGTTCTGGTGTGTTCATGATCACACCCTTTTCGGCTAGTGTGATCAGTACTGTTGGTACTCCTCGTCCACGAATCACCGCAGATACGACTCTTGCTTCATCGAGATTAAATCTTGTCCATTCCCTCTTCCAATCACTATGGATCTTAATACCTGTCATTGATTTTGCTGCCTGCTCATTGACGATCAGGTATGTAACGCACTCCATAAGTTCTTTTGAAAGCTTCTTTGCCGGAATAGGATTCAATACTACATCAACTTCATGTTTATATGCATAGCCCGCAATTGCTTCATTGACTTCCATCGGTATCGCATTCTGAAGCACAACGAGATCATATTTGTCCATCTCATCTTCCAGATATGCGATCTCATCAACCGTTAATTGTGTTGTTGCCCCTGGTATAACGATCGATCTTTTTTTTACTTTCTGTCCTGGAACAGTCTCTAATAATACAATCGAAGATCCTGTTGGGAGCACATCATCATAAATGATCTGTTCCGTGTTCACTCCTGCTTCCTTACATACTTTAACCAGTTCTTCTCCATCCCTGTCTCTTCCGATCTTACCGATCAGCGTAACATCTGCCCCAAGGCGAGCCATCTGTACTGCCTGATTAGCCCCCTTGCCTCCGGGTGATTTCTTAATATCTTCACCCATCACTGTCTGTCCTTCTTCTGGGATCACAGATGTTTCTATGCCTTGATTCATCATAAGACTTCCGACTACCAGGATCTTTGGTCGTTTCTTCATATTCGAATTCCTCACTCTATCTATTCACTCCTCATCTATTACAGATCAGAGCTGATAAATTTATTATAATATTGTCTGAATCCAAATACAATCTTTACTTATCTTTCTTTTCGTTTTCTTCTGAAAAATCTTCGTTTTTCTCTAGATGCTGCAATTTCTTCTCTTGCTTTTTGCTGATTTCTGATCATCTCATCCAGTTTCTGAAATCTTTTTTCTTCTTCAGCTTCTCTTAGCCGAAACTGATAATCCATTTCTTTTACTACTCTGTCTGAAACCTTAGAACTGATCTGATCTGCAATATGATCTTTCTGTTCCAGAATCGCCTGTCCCATGATCTTTACCAACACTTTTTGAAACTGCATCATTTTATCAGACGTATTCATCTGTTTTTCTTCCGGAAATGGAATGATATTTCCGGATAATTTCTGTTTGATCTCTTCGCTGTCTAATCCAGCATTTCTCATATCACGGATCTGTTCAAATGTATGTATTTCTTTGTCTCCATAACAACGATATCCTTTTTCATTTCGAGGGATCGTTAAGGAAAATTCTTCTTCCCACGTTCTTAAATGATATGTTTCAAGGCCTAACTGCCTGGCTGCTTCTGATATCATACGTCTTTTTTCTTTCATATGTCCCTTCCTTTCCTCCCCTTCATTATAAGGTTTGAAAAGGACTTCAAACAAGAAAAACCGTCCTCTAAAAGATGACGGTTTCTGGCATTTTTCTCTTTATTTTTTACTTTTTAGATTCCAAGATCATCCATCGGACCGCTTTCTTCGGATTCATTTGCGATCTGATTTAAGCGCAGTGCAAGGGTTGTATACCTCCGTTGCTCATTGACATTCTGGATCATGGAAAATAACATATTTCTGTCTCCTACGATCGTTAAACAGTTTTTTGCTCTTGTGACTCCTGTATACAGAAGGTTTCTGTGGAATAATACTCTTGGTCCGCTTAAGATCGGCATCACAACCGCTGGGTATTCGCTTCCCTGTGATTTGTGGATCGTGACTGCATATGCAAGTTCTAATTCATCAAGACTTGCATACGGATACTGGACTTCCCTCGTCTCATCAAATAAGACTGTGATCTTCTCTGTGTAATCATTGATTTCTGTGATGATTCCCATATCACCATTGAATACTCCAACTCCCTTATCTACGGTGAATCCTTTGCTATTTCGCATTTCCCATTCAATCTGATAATTGTTCTTGATCTGCATGACTTTGTCACCTTCCCGGAATAATCCAAAGGCGATCTCTTTTTCTTTCTTCTCATCAGATGGTGGATTCAAATATTGCTGCATGACCTGATTGAGCCTCTCAACACCAAGTTCACCTTTTCGCATTGGTGTTAAGATCTGGATGTCATATGGTTTCACATGGACATATCCTGGTAGTTTATCCCGTACTAAATATACTAAAACTCCTAGTACATCCTGAATATTATTTCTCTGTAAGAAGAAAAAATCTCGGCTCTTATTATCTAATTCAACTGGTCTTCCCTGATGGATCAGATGGGCATTTCTTACGATATGGCTGCCTTCTTCCTGACGGAAGATCTGGTTTAATTCCACGACTTTAAACTGTCCTGATGCGATCATATCTTTTAAGACATTTCCAGCACCGATCGATGGCAACTGATTGGCATCTCCTACAATGACCAATCTTGTTCCAGGCACCATAGCTTGCAGGAGTGCATTCATCAGATATAGGTCTACCATGGACATCTCGTCAATAATGATCACATCCGTTTCTAATGGATTACCCGCATTGCGTTCAAACATGGATGCATTTCCCTTTTTCATGTCACGTTCCCTGTCAGCTTCCCCATTGATCTCTAACATACGATGAATCGTCATTGCTTCATATCCCGTTGCCTCTGTCATACGCTTTGCTGCTCTTCCTGTTGGTGCTGCCAAACGGATATCCAATCCTTCATGTTCAAAATACTGGATCATTCCATTGATCGTTGTCGTCTTACCAGTTCCAGGACCTCCGGTTAAGACAACGATACTATCCTGTGCCACTGCATGGATCGCTTCTTTCTGTTTTTCAGCAAATGTAATCTGCTCTGTCTCTTCGATCATTGCGATCATTGTCTCCACCTCAGAAATGGAAACATCATAATGGATATTTAAATCCAGCAACATTCTTGCCGTATTGACTTCCATATGATACTGTGGTGCTGCATAAACTCTTGTCTCTTCATCCTCTTCAATAACGATCTTGCGATCGATCATCATTTCTAATAAATGCTCTTCGATATCTTCTGGTGTTACCCCTAAGATATGAGCTGCATTTCTGCACAAAATACGTTTTGGCAAAAATACATGGCCTTCATTTAGTGCCCGCATTAAGGTGTAAAAAATTCCAGAAATGATACGGTAATCTGAGTTGCTTCCAATCCCGACTTTCTTCGCGATCTCATCTGCGATCTTAAATCCGACTCCTGCAATATCATCCGTCATCTTATATGGATTTTCCTGAATGATCGTATACAAATGATCCCCATATTCTTTATAAATCTTCACAGCAAGATTATTATTGATTCCATATCCAGACAGAAACATCATCGCCTGACGCATTTCCTGCTTCTCACTGAATTCCACGGCGATCGCTCTGGCTTTCTTCTCGCTGATTCCTTTTACTTCTGCAAGACGTTCTGGCTCCTCTTCGATAACTCGGAAGGTATCCATCTTAAACTTCTTTGTAATACGTTTTGCAAGTGCAGGTCCGACTCCTTTGATCGCTCCGGAACCTAAATAACGTTCCATGCTGTCAATATCATCTGGAGCCACAATCTCATAAGTTCTCATCTGAAATTGTGGTCCATGCACTGGGTGATCGACATAATCTCCTTCCAAAGATATGTATTCTCCATCATTTAAGAAAGGAAATGATCCAACGACAGTCTCTTCATCTCCATCGACATCAAGGCTTAATACAGTATATCCGTTATCTTCATTCCGAAAACGTATATGATCTACGTATCCTTTCAAATATGCCATTGTTTTCTCTCCTTTCTTCTGATCTACAGTATAACGTGAATTAAGGCCAGGATGAATTGCCATCCTGGCCTCTTTGAATCTCTAATGATTATTTGTTCTTTGATTTTTTATCATCATCTGCTAAATATTCGATATATTTTCCTGTACCGATTGCTACAGCTGTTAAAGGATCTTCTGCTGTCATTGTGTTGATTCCAGTCTTCTCTTCGATCAGTTCTTCTAATCCCTGAATTAAAGATCCACCACCTGTTAAAACGATTCCACGATCAGAAATATCAGCTGCTAATTCTGGTGGAGTTCTCTCCAGTACATTGTGTACTGCGTCTACGATCTGGTATGCAGGTTCTCTTAAAGCTTCTTCTGTTTCTTCAGATGTCACAGTCACTGTCTTTGGAAGTCCTGTTACAAGGTTACGTCCGCGAACGTCCATTGTAAGATTTTCTGGGCGTTTGTATACTGTACCTACATTGATCTTGATCTCTTCTGCTGTACGTTCTCCAATTAATAAGTTATGTTTCTTACGCATAAAACGTACGATTGCTTCGTCAAAGTCATCTCCAGCTACTTTGATAGAGTTGCTTACTACGACTCCACCTAAAGAGATAACTGCGATATCAGCTGTACCACCACCGATATCAACGATCATATTTCCACAAGGTTTTGCAATGTCGATTCCTGCACCGATCGCTGCTGCTACTGGCTCTTCGATGATGGAAACTTCTCTTGCTCCTGCCTGATATGTTGCATCTTCTACGGCTTTCTTCTCTACTTCAGTTGCACCACTTGGTACACAAACACTGATGCGAGGTTTTCTTCCAAATAAAGACTTACCAACTGTTCTGCTGATAAAATAACTTAACATCTTCTCTGTAACTGTATAATCAGAGATAACTCCCTGACGTAATGGACGAACTGCCACGATATTACCTGGTGTTCTTCCTAACATTAAACGTGCTTCTTCTCCGATCGCTTTGATCTTGTTTGTATTTCTATCAAATGCCACTACAGATGGCTCTTTTAATACTACACCTTTTCCTTTGACGTAAACTAATACGCTGGCGGTTCCTAAATCAATTCCAATATCTGTTCCTGCTGCCATAGCAAAAATTCCCCTTTCGCTTTCTCTTATCTATCATTATTATGTTATTTCTACTTTATCCGTATACGTGCAGTTCTACACACGTACACATACTCTCTTATTATAAACATTTTCCAAGAAAATTCAACGATTTTTTACATATTCTGCGAAATTTCAGTAAATCTTAAGAACTTACTTTTCCCAGCGTCCAGATGCCCCACATGGAAGGACCAATCCGTTGGATGAAACTGGTAATCCAATCTCATCTGAGACTACTTTTCCACCAAATTTCGCTGCTACCTGAGTCTCTAACATATAAGTTAAAACTGCTGGCTGTAAACCTGTTGTATAGGAGTTTACAAGGAAGAATAATGGGTCATCGGACAGAATCTTTGTACATAGTTCGATAAATGGATAAATCTTCTCCTCGATCTTCCAGATCTCTCCCTTTGGTCCTCTTCCGTATGATGGAGGGTCCATGATGATTCCATCGTAATGATTTCCTCTTCGGATCTCACGTTCTACAAACTTCACACAGTCATCTACTAACCAGCGGATTGGTTTCTCTCTTAATCCAGAAAGCTGTGCATTCTCCTTTGCCCAATTTACCATACCTTTGGATGCGTCAACGTGTGTGACTGATGCTCCTGCTGCTGCCGCTGCAAGTGTTGCCCCTCCTGTGTAGGCAAATAAGTTTAAGACTTTGATCGGACGATTTGCTTTTCTGATTTTGTCTGAAAACCAGTCCCAGTTCACTGCCTGTTCTGGGAATAATCCTGTATGTTTGAAGCTGAATGGCTGTAAGTGGAATTTTAATTCTTTGTACTGAATATCCCATGTCTTAGGAAGATCAAAGAATTCCCACTGTCCGCCGCCTTTGTGACTTCTGTGATAATGTCCATTTGGCTTCTTCCACTGTCTTAACTTCTTTGGGGTGTCCCATAGAACCTGTGGGTCTGGCCTTACCAGAAAATAATCTCCCCAGCGTTCTAATTTCTCACCATTTGATGTATCTAAGACTTCATAGTCTTTCCATTGGTCTGCTAACCACATATTGTATATTCTCACTTTCTGTTTCTTCTATAAAATATCATCTTGTGCATGTATCTACATACTTATGTTTATTATAGCCTAAAGACAAATTCTTTCGCAAGGGTTCCATATAGAAAAAAAGAACTTTCTGCATCTTTTCCATGCAGAAAGTTCTTAAACTATGTAATTCCTATGATTTTTAAGCCTGAAGTCCCATCAAATGATTGATAAACTGCTGTGCCGTACGTCCAGAGATTCCTCCGTGGCTTAATTCCCATTTATTTGCTTCGAGTTTCAGTTCATCTTCTCCCATCTTGATTCCTGCTTTGTGGGCAAGTTCGAAAACGATCTCGAAGTATTCTTTCTGGCTTGGTTTTGAGTAGTTAATTGTAACACCAAAACGGTTTACCAGAGATAATTTTTCTTCCATTGTATCGGATCTGTGCATTCCGTTGCTGTTTTCCACATCAGATCTGTCATTCCATGTCTCTTTGATCAGATGACGACGGTTGGAGGTTGCATAGATCAAGATGTTCTCAGGTTTTGTTTCCACTCCACCTTCGATGACTGCTTTTAAGAACTTATATTCGATTTCAAATTCTTCAAAAGAAAGATCATCCATGTAGATGATGAATCTGTAGTTTCTGTTCTTGATCTGTGCGATCACATTGGAAAGATCTTTAAACTGATGTTTGTAGATCTCGATCATACGCAATCCCTGATCATAGTATTCATTTACAATCGCTTTGATACTTGTGGATTTACCTGTACCACTGTCACCAAATAACAGAACATTGTTTGCTTTTCTTCCTTCTACAAATGCTTCTGTATTCTCAACAAGTTTCTGTTTCTGAATCTCATATCCAACAAGGTCAGATAATACGACTTTATCCATGTTGTTGATCGCACGGAAACGGATGTTGTTATCTCCACATTCTTCAATACGGAATGCTTTGTTAAGACCGAACATACCAACTCCATAGGCTTTGTAGAAATCTGTGACCATGTCAAAGAATTCATTCTCATCTTTGGCTGTCTCTAATCTCTCGCTTAATGCCTGAACTTTCTCGCTGACATTCTTATTGTACATTAATTCTGGTTTACCGATTGCCTGATAATCAGAGATTCTGCTGAAGCAATCTACACCTAATTCATCTTCGATTCTGCTAAAGTCAAAGTCAAATAATTCTTTAAATGCCTTAAAATCACTCTTTGCGAAGTGGTTGACACTTCCTTCACTTGCTCCGACTTTCTCGCATGTGATACTGAATGGATTTTCATTTGTGATCAGTAAATATGTTAAATAGTTGTGCCACAGATTCTTGTCAAATGCATAGTCTGTTGCAACTTCTAAGATTCTCTTTACCTGTTTAAATACTCTTGTTCTTAAAACATCTTTTGTCTGTGATCCTTCGTCCATGCAGCGGAAAATATCACTTAACTGCATTAAGATGGATTCTTCGTCCATGTCACCGTAGATCAGTAATTTTGATACGATATTATACATCTCTTGTATTCCCCCAAACTTTTTTCTTAAAATCATTCTTTTGTAACTGTTAGCAATCGTTACGTTTATTTTGGTCTTAGGTACGATTTTATACCTTTTGGTTTGTAGTTTTCAATAGTTTTGAAAGATTTTCATGTAAAAGTTTATGTTTTTAGAAATCTGTCGTGCATCGTTTTACAATATCACATGGCACCTTAAGATTCTGGCCGATTTCTTATTCTGTTTTTCCAATCAGCCAGTCAAGCGCATTGATTCTTCTGATTCCTTCATAATCCGCTTCTGGATCTTCATCCAGTGTTAACAAAATCTTTTGATAATGGTCATGGATCTTTTGAAGCGGCAATAATTCTCTCTTTAATGTTTTTTCATCCCGTACTGTAGCAGCTACCTGATAATAGATGGTTCTTTTTTGATCCATACAAACAAAATCAACTTCCAAATCATCAAGTTTTCCTACATATACGTCATATCCTCTTCGAATTAATTCCAAATATATAACATTTTCCAATATATGCCCAACATCCGTTGATCTGCTTCCTAATAACATATATCTTAATCCAATATCTGCAACATAATATTTCTCCAATGTTTTTAAATATTGTTTTCCTTTGATATTATATCTTTTTGCCTGATATATAACATAACTTTCCATAAATGCAGCCAAATATTTTTCTACTGCTCTTACATCTATTTTTCTTCCATCGGAAGTCATTGTATCTGCGATCTTTTTCGTGGATAATTGGTTTCCTATATTATCAAAAATAAATCTCGTAACACTTTCCAACATCATCGTATCCGTGATCTTATGTCTTTGTGCAATATCTTTCACTATAATCGTATTATAAATTCCATCTAGATAATCTCTGATTTCTTTCGGATGTCCAGCTAACTCCAATGCATATGGAAAGGAACTATTTTCAAGATATGTTGTATATTTTCTTTGTAGATCATTCTCATTCCCAGTACTTTCTACATATTCTTTAAAGGACAATGGCAGCATTTTAATTTCTACATATCTTCCAGATAATAATGTTGCAATTTCAGATGATAACATATTAGCATTTGAACCTGTCACATATAAATCAACATTATTCTTTATATACAAACTATCTACAACTCTTGGAAAATCTTCACATTGCTGAATTTCATCCAAAAATATATAGTTCATTTGATCTGGCAGTAATCGTTCTTTGATATATGCATAAAGTTTTTTAGGATCTCTCAAATCGTAAAAATCATAATCCTCAAGATTTATTGCTATAATCTGCTTCTTTGTTACATTCATTTCTTTTTGCAAATAATCCTGATAAATTTCCATAATTGTAGATTTTCCACATCTTCGGATTCCAGTAATAACTTTAATCAACTGCTTATCTTTAAATGCAATTAACTTATTTAAATAATCATCACGACTGATTCTCTTGCTTACCATTTTACCATCCTCCTTTTATAAGTTTTATTATATTTTAGCTTTTTATTTTATTATTTTCAATAGTTTTATGCAATTAATGTATAAAACTTTTTAATTTTATATAATTTCTGCATTTTTTTGCTTTATTTTATTATAATTAACAAACTTTTGAAATATATTTTTTGTAAAAAGCAATATATTCATACAAAAATAGTGAGACCAGAATTTTTATTTATTCTTATCTCACTATTTTTTACTTACGATATTTTTATTTTAATGCTTTTATCACACAGAACACTTGCTCTACCGTATCTATCAAATTCTCCTGTGCATTTTTCTTCTTCATAGCATCTTCTAATGATACCGCAGATCTTACAATTGGAAAATATGCATCAATCCCTGCTTCATTGCAAGCAGTTGCACCTTTGGTCACTGCCCCTGAGAATCCCAAGACTAATTTCCCATATTTCTTCGCAAGTTTCGCTACTCCGATTGGTGCTTTTCCCATCGCTGTCTGGGCATCTAAGCATCCTTCTCCACCATCTGCAAGAGGTTTTATGACTACTTCTGCTTCTAAATCGACTTTTTTTATTCCTTTTTCTATAGCTTCTCCCGCCTGAATTGATGTTAAGCTTCCTTTTAGTGAATCAATCGCTACCACTATTTTCATCATAAAAACCTCGCCTATTTTCCACAGCCAAACAGAAATTTTCTCAGACAATCCACAGGAATCATCGTCATTGATAACAATACTGTAACAATCCAGCCTTTTGCTCCAAATGGAATACAACTAAACATCTTTCCGATCCATATAAATACTTGAAATGGAATTGCCGCTGCATTTACGATCATAATCTGTACCAGCATGATAATAAAAAATACTTTCAGAAAATCCGGGTTCTCATTTAATCTTTTGAAAATCCCAAATCGTTCATCCCTGACATTAAATCCGTTAAATAATGCACTAAAGATAAATAAAACAAAATATGCTGTTAAATGCTGTGCTTTATTATCAAATAGATTCGTGATCACTGGTAATTTTAAGAATAAGAAACTTAATATAACCAGCCATATCCCCATAAATCCTATCTGCGTCATCATGTCTTTGCTGATAATACCCTCATCACGTCTTCTCGGTGCTTCTTTCATATATTTTGAAAGTGCTGGTTCATTTCCAAGCATCATTGCTCCGAGCCCGTCCATCACAAGGTTTACAAATAATAAATGTGTGACTTTTAATGGTTCTTCTATTCCCAAAAATGGTGCAACTGCACTGACAACAACTGCTGTCACATTGATCACTAACTGGAATTTACAGAACTTCAAGATATTATGATAGATCGTTCTTCCATACCAGATTGCATCCTTGATTGATGAGAAGTTATCATCCAAAATAACAATCTTTCCTGCCTCTTTCGCAGCCTCTGTTCCACTTCCCATTGCAAATCCAACATCTGCACGTTTCAATGCTGGGGAGTCATTCACTCCATCACCTGTCATACCTACAACAAGATTCATTTCCTGACACAGGCGCACCATTCTTGACTTATCCGTTGGCAATGCTCTTGCAATCACACGGATCTGCGGTAAAATAGCTTTGACTTCCTCATCACTCATCTGATTTAACTGTGCAGAAGATAAAGCTCTATCTGATTCATTTTTTAACAATCCTGCATCTTTTGCGATTGCTACTGCCGTCTCCAGGCGGTCTCCTGTGATCATAACAACCTGAATTCCAGCTTCCTGTACCTGCCTGATGGCATCTTTGGCTGATGGTCTGACATCGTCTCTGATCGCCACTAGTCCAATGATCACAAGGTCGTCGTTGATCTGATTCTTCACAAGCTCTTTTTCTGAATATCCAAAAGCAAGAACACGCATTGCTTTCGCTGCCAGAGAATCAATCTTTTGATTTAATGCTTTCTGATTGATCTCTTTGATCTGTCCATCACCATCTAAATATTTTGTTGCTTTTGCAAGCAATCGTTCGGGTGCTCCTTTATAAAATGTCTTGCCTATGCTCTCAATTCTCGCCTGACTGAACTTATTGGAAGAATTGAATCCTTGATGGGCACTGACCTTACATCCGTCATTCCCATCCAACATACAAAATGTCTCTTCACCAATAAATTTCAACAACGCCTGATCCGTTGCATTTCCACCAATGACCTTATGATAAACATCAAACATCGCCTGTGTATTCTTCCCAATCGCAAGATCTAACAGCCCTTTCACCTTCCCATGATGTCTTAATTCATTTGCAGAAATTGAAGTTCCATCCGCTGTAAAGAAATCTACAACTTCCAATTCTCCCTTTGTGATCGTTCCTGTCTTATCACTGAATAAAATATTTAAAGATCCTGCTGTCTCAATTCCTTCTGCCTTACGAACTAATACATTATGATCTAACATTTTACTTGTATTTTGCATTAATACAAGAGATATCATAAGCGGCAATCCTTCTGGTACTGCACATACAATGATCACAACCGCAAGTGACACTGCATCGATCAAATCCTGCACAACCTTTGCTGGTCCCATAGAAAAATATGCCTGAAATCCACCTGCCATTATAATGAAATATACAAAATACATAACTGCGATCACGATCGCACCGATATATCCAAACTTCGATATCTGATCAGCAAGTTTTGAAAGTTTTACCTTCAATGGAGAATCTGGTTCTTCTTCCTGCATCTCCTCAGCCATCTTCCCCATCATCGTATGAAGTCCAACCTTCTGAACATCCATTATACCTTCACCATCAAAGATCACAGCTCCACGAAACAGAGAATATGAATCAACAAATGTATCTCCTGTAATCTCCTCCGCAAGATAAACACCCTCTCCGGCTGCTTTCTTCTCACACTCCTCTGCTTCTCCATTTAAAGCAGAATTATTGACTTTCAGGTTTCCTGTATGCAAAATACCATCCGCAGGAATCTTATCCCCAGACTGCAGTAAAACCTGATCCCCAACAACCACGTCATCAACATCGATCACTGCAACCACACCATTTCTGTGTACCTTACACTGATCCTTCTTCGTACTCTTCTTCAACTCTCGGTACTTTGTATCACTCGCAACCCCTGTCTTCGCCGTAACAAAAGCAACGATCAACACCGCAATGATCGTCCCCATCGGTTCATAAATCTCAGCATATCCAAAGAAAAACATCACGATCATCAACACCGCGATCGCAAGCAAAATTCGAATCATCGGATCCTGAAACGTCTCTTTAAACTCCTGCCAAAACGTCGTAGGTTCTGAATCTGGAATCTCATTGGAACCAAACTTCTCTCTCGATTCCTTAACTTCTTTATCTGTAAGCCCTTTTATATCCATGTCGCTCCTCCTAACCAAATAGCTCGTCAAATTGACTTTCAATTTTCTTTAGTATAACAGAAAATCAAAAGAATGAAACATTTTTGTAACATTTTAGCTATTTTTTTGCAGAAGAGACTTCATCGAAATTTCCTATGAAATAAAAAAGTGTCTTCGACACGTCAACTCCCCTGCCCCTCATTCTTGAGGGGTGGGTTTCTTTTTTTGTCTTTTTCC